>Ga0315298_1001749_pt1 | contig 38869 bp, 63 predicted proteins | sample WHS_1_MG_FD_203077 | JGI IMG/M metagenome (GOLD analysis project Ga0315298, IMG submission 203077) | Extremophilic microbial mat communities from Washburn Hot Springs, YNP, Wyoming, USA - WHS_1_MG | ecosystem: Environmental > Aquatic > Thermal springs > Hot (42-90C) | place: USA: Wyoming... | reverse complement strand
AAAAGAAATTAAAAAAGAAAGTTAAACAAAGTCTGCAAGAGGCAAATTTTGGGGTAAAAAGTGAGGAGACCTAAAAGCTTACCAGTTAAAAATAAAACTCCTTTAACTGCCAGAGAAAAGAAGTTTGTAAAAAAAGTATTGGAATATGAGCAGATTGGAAAAGCTGCTCTGGCTGCTGGATATGCTAATCGTGAATATGGTTCAGCTCTTTTGAAAAGAGAGCATATTCGGCAAGCCATTTTAGAAGCAATGGATAAGGTAGGGATTAATAGTGGATATATTGCCCAGAAATTAAAAGAAGGCTTGGAAGCAACCTATCCTAAAAAATATAGTTCAAAGGGAAAGGTTGTTCAAGAAAATGAGCCAGATTATTTTACAAGAGGGCAATATTTAGATAAAGCATTAAAAGTTTCTGGGGCATATGATACAGAAACCAAAGAAGTTCATACTCAACGAGAGCTTGTTTTGGTTATTACACCAGAATTAGCAAAGGGATTGGTTGATGCTGAGATTATAGCTGCAGAAGAAATAAAAACGCTCCCAGAGCAAAAGGAGAATAAGGATGGCAAAAAAGTGGATACAAGGAGCAATACAGCATAAAGGTGCTTTGCGTAAAGAGCTTGGTGTAAAAGAAGGACAGACAATTCCTCAATCAAAATTAGAAGCAGCCGCCAAAAAGGGTGGAACACTTGGTCGTCGTGCCAGACTGGCTATGACTTTGAAAAAATTAAGAGAAAGAGCTAAAAAGTCATTGAAAGAAGCTCGGATGGGCTGATGTCTATAAAAGATTTAAGCCAGATTGATTTCTGGCGAGAAAAATGTCTTACTGATTTATACTTTTTATGTAGGGTTGTTTTGCAAACTCTGGAAGACCCAACTAATGGCTTTAAGGATATGTATAAGCCAACACATAAAGCTATTACGCAGTTTGTTCAGAAATATGGAACTCTTCCAGAACAGAATTTAGTTGTTCTCTGTCCAAGAGGTTGGTTAAAAAGTTATATTATTAGTGTTGGATTTATTATTCAAATTATTTTAAATGGGCTGGTTAATTCAAATAGAAAAGGAGAGACAATTCTTTTATCAAATGCTACTTTATCCAATGCTAAAATGTTCTTGAAGAAAATTAAATATAATTTTGAACATAATGAATTGTTGAGAGATTTATTTCCAGAAATTCCAAGAGACCCAGAGAAGCAAGCTGGTCGGTGGACGCTGGAAGAGATAGAGCTTAAGAATACTCTGGTTGAAACTGGTTCAGTAGAAGGAAACTTGGTGTCAAAGCATTACTCTATGTTAATTAATGATGATTTAGTTAACAAAGAGAATTGTTCTACACCAGAGCAGATTAATAAAACTATTGACTGGTGGAAGTTATCTCGTTCACTGCTTGAAAGTAGAGGGACAGAAATTATAATTGGAACTCGTTATGATAATGATGACTTATATGGTTATCTTCTAAACCAATTTTTTGGTTTTACTGTAGAGACTTATAATGAACACAGAAATAAACCAATAATTGAAACTCATAAAGATAATTATCATTATTTGAGAATTTCCTGCTGGGAAGACCCAGTAAATGAAAAAGGTTCAACATTTCCTACTTTATTTCCAGAAAGTAAACTGAAAAAAATAAAAGAACAGCAGGCAGAATTTTTCTTTGGTCAGTATTTAAATGACCCAATTTCTGACTCTACAGCAATTTTTAAAAGAAGCTGGATACAGCATTGGAGACGAGGAGAATTACCAGAAATAAGAAATACTTATATGCTTATTGACCCATCTGGTAAAGAAACTGCTGGAAGTGATAAAACAGGTATGGTTGTAATTGATGCTGGAGCGGATAAAAATTTATATGTGATTTATGCTAAAAGTAATAAAGAAACAGATTTGAAGGCGGTAGAGCAGATGATAAATCTTGCTTCACTTTATCAACCAATTTACATTGGAATAGAAGAAACCAAATATGAGGTTTATAGAGATTTATGTTCTTTTTTATTACCGCAATTAATCAGGCAGGGAAAACTTCCAAAAGGAAGTGAGGCTTATGCTAAATGCATACCAAATATTTTATTTCCATTAAAGCCTAAAAATAGACCAAAAGAATTACGGGTGAAAAATTTGACAGGTTGGTTTGAAAGTGGAAAAATTCTTCTTCCCCCAATTGGTTATGAAGATTTATTAAACGAAATTCTTTTCTTTGGACGAACCAGATACGATGATATTGTAGATGCTTTAGCTTATATTCTGGACTGTGTGGTTTTTCCTAATTCAGCCGAACCTAAAAAGCAATATATAACTTCTTATGATGCTAATTCATTTGCTGAAAGTGAGCGTAAGTTCTGGGAAAGTGAGGGGTGGAATAAATCCACAAATTTATTGGGTGATGATTTAGAATAAAGGATTTAACTATGATAATAATTTGTGTAAGTTTAATATTTTTAATTGGTGGTTTAGAATATTTGCATTGGAAAAGAGAAAAAGATTTACTCAATAGAATAATGGCAAAAAATTTTGCAGAATATAAACTCTTTGAACAACCAATTCAAAAAGAAGAAAAAAAGAAAGAGGAAGAAGAAGAAAAACCAAAGATTGATTTGAAGGCATTTGAAGAGGATTGGAGTGAAATAGAAGAGGAGAGATAAAATGTCTTTTTATCAGATAGAGAAAAAGATATTAAATGGAGACAAGCTCGCTGATGCTGATTTAGATTTTGTAAGAAATAGAACCGAATTTTACTGGAACAATCATCCAGATGTTTCAGTTAGATTTCCCCGCTGGAATAAGGTTTTAGCTTGGGTAGCTGGTTATCAGCATATTGATTATAATCTTTTTAAGAAAGAACTTGAGCCTGTTAAATTTAAAGGAAGAAGAGTTTTTATTAATAGATTAAAACCAATATTGCGGACAATGCTGGGTAAACTTCGTGGAATTGCTCCTCAATTTGGTGTTGTTCCAAATACCAGAGAATATGAGGATATTCAGGCAGCTACAGTTGGTGATTTATTATTAGAAGCATTAGCAGATAGGGTTAATTTTGAAAAAATTAGAAAAGAATTTTTTGCTTGGTTGCTTTTGACCAATCGGGCTTGTGTCAGGGTTTTTTGGGATGAAACAAAAGAAGGAATTATTGGTTATGAAACGGTTATAGATGAAGAAACCAAAGAACCAAACAGGATAATAGTTAAAGAAAAGGGCGATATAAATATGGAAGTTATATCACCCTTTAATTATCGCCACGACCCGCTTTATTCTTCTCCAGATAAATGGAGATGGTTTTTATATGGAGAGTTGGTTAGTAGAGAAGAATTAGCAGATGCTTATGGTGTTGATGTAAGCGAATTGAAACAAGAAAAAGCATTAGCACAGGGAATAATCAGTCCAGTTATTTTTTCAAAAGGACAGGAAGAATTAGACTTTTATCCTGCTTTAGCTTCTTCAGTTGATGAAGATACTACTATTAAATATGAGCTTTGGACACCAAATATGTATTTCATTATTGGTGGTGGAAAAATTCTGGATTATGGTATAAATGCTGATGGAATAATTCCTTTCTTTGCTTATGAAGATATGACTATTCCTATTAGTAATTATGAAAAAGAAGTAGCTTTTAATGATAGCATTTTTAAAGATTTAATTCCTGCTCAACACGAGTATAATAGACAAATGACATTAATCAGTCTGGCTATTGAACGGGCATCAAAAATAAAAGTTCTTGCTCCACTTAATGCTCTTCTGAATAAAAATCAGGTTTATGATGAGAGTGGATTAACTGTAATTGATTATGCTGCTCAGCTTGGTGAACCACATCAATTAAGGCTGGATACTTTGCCACCTTTAACAATTCCTTACAAGCAGGAATTGGAAAGAGATTTAGAAAATGTTAGTGGAGTTCACGAAGTTAGCTTTGGACGTCTGCCAGAAAGAGCTTCGCACGCTTCTGGTGTATTGGTCAATTTATTACTTGAACAGGATGATAGTGTTCTTGACCCAATCATAAAAGAAGTAGATGCGGTTTTCTCAAAAGCGTGGTCTTATGCTCTTGAGATTGTTCAGAAAAATTATGTTCTGCCAAGACTGCTAAAAATTGTTGGTAGAGATAAACAGGATAGTGTATTTGCTTTTGCTGGGGCAGATTTAAGAAATAATACAGATGTGCTGGTAACTACAAATGTTTCATTACCAAAGAGCAGAATAATGCGTTCAGAGTGGGTTATTCGTTTAGCACAACTTGGTTTACTTAAAGACCCAAAACTTATTCTGGAATTACTTGAATTTGGTGGAGCAAAGCAATTATATGAAACAGAATTGATGCACGAAAAGAAAGCCTTACGAGAGAATAATGATATTGAAAAGAACCCAGCTATTCTTCCTCAAGAAGAAGCAAAATTTATTTATATACTTGATGACCACGAAATTCATTTAAAAATACATTTAAGATTAAGATTATCAGAACAATATTCTCGGCTTACAGCTTCGCAAAAGCAGGCTCTTGAAGCACATATTCAAGAGCATTTGCAATATATACAACAAGCTATGCAACAGCAACAACAAATGCTGCAGCAAGCTAATCCGAAATCAACTCCCGAAGAAGCTGGGATACAGACCCCACCTGCTGGGCAATCTGGAAACCCAACTGAAGGGAACATAGTAGGAGAATTTTAATGGTAAATGAAAAATTAGAAAATGATGACAAAGAATTTGAAGAAGACATCAATCTTGATGATACTGATGTTGATTCAACAATTAAATCAATGATTGATGAACTTGAAGAATTACCAGATGAAGAGGTAGAAGTAGAGGAAGAAGAGCCTATTGAGGAAGAGGTAAAAGAGGGTGAAGAGGAAGAAGAAGAAAAAGTTGAAAAAGAAGAAAAGGTAGAAAAAATAGAAAACGAGACAATTAAGAAAATTAAAGAATTTATTAAAGCAGATACAACCCTTAAATCAAAAGGGTTAGAGGCAAAAGTCGGAGACTTTACTCCAGAGGAACTTACTGCTCTATTACAGAAAGGACTTCGGTTTTATCAAGCAATGGAAGAAAATTCCAGAAAAGCAGAAGAATTGGCTGCTAAAGAAAAAATGCTTGAGGACGCTTTAAAACTGGCACAGCATCAAAAAGGTGGGCTTTCTGAAGCTCAAAAGGAAACTTTAGCTCAAAAGGCTGGAGAAATTCCTGATGAGACTTTAGAAATAACCGACTTTGATGATGAGGCGACCAAAGTTTTAAAGAACTCTCTAAAGCAACTTAAGGCTCAAGTAGCAGACTTAACTGCTGCTCAAGCTCAAAAAGAAGTTGAAAAGCAATCGGCAGCCCTGATGCAGGAGATTGAGAAGCATAAAGAAGATTATCCTCTTGCTAATGTAGAAGAAGTGTTGGCTGTTCATTTCTTAACTGGTGGGCAAGTTCCTATTCAAAAAGTTATGGAAGCCTCGCAGAAATATTATGGTTCTGTTGATTTTGTTAAAAGAATTTTTTCATCTAATCCTGAAATTAAGCAAGAGGTAATGGGAGAACTTATTAAAGAATATTTAGCTAAACAGGCTAAAGCTAAAAAGACTACTCCTGTATCAAAAACTTCTGGTGAAACTAAAAAGGTAGTTGTGTCTGCTCCAGAAAAAGCAACAATCACTCTGGATAATGCTTCCGAATATGCCAAAAAGCTCTATAGAGACTATATAGAGAAATCAAAATTAGAGGAATAAACTATGGCTATGCAAGAATATCAATATATTCAGAAAATTTTAAAAGAGGTTTATGCTCCTGCAATTGTAAACCAGATGCCTAAAAAAGTTCCTGCTTGGGCAATTTTTGAGAAAAAGACTGCTGATTTTGCTGGTAAACAATTAACTATTCCTGTTCAATTAGCGTTCAGTGAAGCTGTCGGTGGAGCTGCTACTAATATCTATGACCTGCCTGAAGCCCAAAGAAACACCTATGACCAGACCTATATTAAAATCAAGAGAATTTATGGTCGTGTAATGGTTGATGGTTTTTCTATTGAAGCTTCAAAGGGCAAGGGTGGCTGGGTTGATATCCTGACCAATGAAATTAAGGGTGTTACCAACGCTTTTGCTCTTGATATGGATAGGCAGACTATTACTTTTGGAACTGGCATTATTGGTCTGGTTAATACAGCTATTTCTTCTTCCCAAAATTATATTGTGGTAAAAGATGCTGCTGGTCTTACTGGGGATACTCCTGCTACTAAATTCTTCAGGAAAGGTATGAAGATTTATATACCTAATAGCACTACTCCGTATACTGGTCAGATTACTTCTGTTGATGCTGCTAATAATAAAATTTATGTTTCTCCAAATATTGGCACTGCTGCTGCTGGTGATGCAATTTATCGTTATGGTGTATATGATGCTTCTGTTGACAATATTGGTGAAGTAGTTGGTATTGGTGCTATTGTTAGTGCTGGAAATCTTGGTAGCACTTTTCAGGGAATTGATGCAACTACTGAACCCCTGTGGCAAGCTTATGTAAAGTCCAGTGCTGGTCTTATTTCTGAAACGCTAATTCAGGAAACTCTGGATGCAATTGACCAGAGAACCGATGGTGAACCCGTTGACCAGATTTGGACGACCTATGCAATTCGCAATAAATTAATTACTATGATGCAGGCATTGAGGCAACTTGTCAATACGCAGGAATTTACTGCTGGTTGGAAAGCTATCAAATATGTTGGTGGTAATATTGAACTTCCTATTATTGCTCATCCTCGTATGTTCAATGGTTATATGTATTTCATCTCCAGTCCGCATATTAAGAGATATGAATTGCTGCCACTTACTTGGGATGATAAAGGTGGTGGAGTTGTTAAACCTGTCGCTGGCAAGGATGCTTATGAAGCGTGGTTTAAAGTTTATACAAACTATGGCACTGATTGCAGGAACGCTCACGGTGTGTTAACTGGTGTAACTACTTCATAAAATTGGGTGAGGGGGAGAACATTTGTTCTCCCCTTATCACTTCTTTATACTGGAGATAAAATGAAAGAACCAACAATTTTACCAGAAGAGATTAATAGAATTAAATCAGTTATATTTGAAACTTTGGATGAGTTTGAACTAAATGATATAATTTTTAAAGTTCCTGAAGTTGAATTTAAAATGGGAACAAGAACAGGAAAAGAATTTTGGGTTAGTATAAAAAATAAAGATAAAGAAATGATAATTAAATTAAAGAGGCTATAAAATGCTTTCACCTAAATGGTTTGAAAAAGAATTGTCTTATATTGACCCAGAATATTTTGTAGTTTGGGATGGAAAGAAGTATCGTTGGCAAATTCGTAGATGGTTAACTAAACCAACTGTCTGGAGTAGAGGTGATTGGGATAATATTATGAAGAACAGCGTGCTGATTTTGATTGTTAAATATAATGATGATAGAGGAAGGGATATTGGTTATCATCCGTTAGACCAACGAGTTCTTTATACATTAAAAAAAGCAAAGAAGTTTACAGAAAGACCCGCTCATAAAATCTTAAAAGAAATTGATGATGCTAACGCAGAATTGGTAAAGAAGGCAGAGCAGGAAGAAGAAGAGATTATTAAAGATGCTGCTAAAATTGGTTATAATGCTATGACAAGAATATGGAGTAAATAAATGAATATTACAGCTTTCCGTTCTTATGTCAGGTCATTGCTGGCAGAGCCACAGGCATCTTACTGGACTGATGATGAAATAGACGCTTATTTAGAAGTAGCTTTAATTAATATTCTTGGAAGGTTCTGGTCATTACTTGTGCCTGTTTATTCTACTATTACTTATTTATCCACTACTGCAAATTCTCCATATATTGCTTTGCCAGAAGACTGCTCACGAGTAGTCTACTTAAAAGTAGCTTCTGACCCAAGTAAAATATTTCCTTATATTCCAGACAATATGCTTGATTATTATGAAGAAAATAATTTAGAAGGCTGGCGTTTTGAGGGTGGGCAGATAAGAATTTATCCAACTCCAACAGAAAGCAACCAGAACTATTTTAAATTAAAATATTTGCCTAAATTTCAAGATTTAACAGATGTTCCAGAAGAGTTGCATCCGTTGCTGGCAGTAGAAGTTGTTATTCAGGCAAAGGTAAAGGATGAGAATATTCCGCAATATTTATTAGTTCTTCAGAAACAATTTTATGATGATGCTGTTAGAAACTTAACTAAAAAACAGCTACAAAATGAAGAGATAATGGATTAATGAATATTCAAGGATTTTTTGAACTTAAAGATTGGTCATTAGGTTTAGACCTGACAAGTTCGGAAACTACTCTGGATATTCGCTCTTTAATTAAAGCTACTAATATAGAACTTACTCCCAAAAGGAGTTTAGCAAAAAGGAAAGGAGTAGCAAAGCTATTCTCTGAAAAGATTGCAGATGCTCCTGTAACAGATGTAATAAACTATTATTCTTCTAATGGAAATTATATATTAGCTCTTTGCAATGGCTCTCTATGGAGACATACTGCACTTGGATGGGAAGCAGTAAGAGCAGGTTTATCACAGATTAAAAGATTAAGTTTTTCTATTCTAAATGATGTTTGTTACATTGTTAATGGCTATGATGATAATTTTAAAGTTCTTAATAACAATAGTTATAATATAGGTATTGCAGCTTCTCCTTCTAAACCGACTGTTTCTAAAACGACAGGAACATTATCAGGTAATTATGCTTATGTTTATACTTATTATTCTTCATTATTTAACATAGAAAGTAATCCTTCTCCAGTATCAGATATTATTTCTCCTTCTAATGAAGGAATAAAAGTTGAGTATTTAAAAAGTTATGACCCTCAAGTTGATAAGATTAGGATTTATAGAACATATAGTTTACAACCAGCAGAAACTCCAGCTAATTTTTATTTAGTTACTGAAGTTGCTAATGCCGATAGTTACTATATTGACACAATTTCTGATAATAATTTAGGAACTACTGTTGAGTTTGATAATTATATTCCACCAACAGCTAAATTTATTACGGAATATAAAAATAGATTATTTTATGCTAATTGCCCAGATGAAAAAGATGGAGAAAGTTTAGTTGTTTATTCAAAAATAAACAATGGTGATGCTGTTCCACCGTTAAATTATGAGTATTTTGGTAAAGGAGATGGGGAAGAAATAACAGGTATTGCTTCTTTACCAGATTATTTAGTTGTCTTTAAAAAGAATAAAATTTTTACTATTGCAGGAGATTTTGAATTAAAGCGACTTGAAATATCTGATTATCAGATTGGTTGTATTTCTCCGTATTCAATAGTAAAAGTTGGAAAGCAGGTTGTATTCTTATCGGAAAATGGTTGGTATTCTTTTGATGGAGAAACCTTATATCCTGTTTCTAAAACTATAGCAGATAAACTAATTGCTGATGGATATATTTCTCCTTATAATCAAAATGGAGTAACTGGGGTTCTATATCCAACTAAAAATCAGATTAGATATTTAATTACTTCTTCTGGATTAGAAACAAGAGAATATGTAGCTACTTTTATTCTTCCAACAATTAATTATTTTGAGCCTATGCCTGTTACTGCTGTTGCAGGATATTTTGCTTGGACAGTAAATACTTATCCAAATCATAGTTTTAAATGCTTGGGAAAATATATTGATGAAGAAGGAGAAACCAGAATTATAGCTGGTGGGGCTGATGGTTATGTCTATCTTTTAGATAATGGGGATACAGATGAAAATTATCCTATTCCTGTTGAAATAGAAAGTGGTTGGTTTAATTTTAGAAAACCAGAGAATATGTGCTTTTTATTACGATATTTTAGATGTAATTATTATACAGGTGGAAAAGATAATATATCTCTTTCTTTTATGGTTGATTTTAATCCAAAGAAATATAACTATTACTTGAAGGGAACTAAAGCTGTTTATTGTGGAGACTCCAATACTTATTGTAGTCTGGTTTATTGTGGTGGCGGAGCAAATTTAATAGATGAAAAAGGAACAGATGCAGGATTAACAGGAAGGCTTTTTAAATATATTATTAAGGGTGATTTATCAAATGATTTTATTTTAAACTCTTTAACTCTGTATTACAGAGGAAAAGGTATTAGAGAGTATAAAGACTAAAATCATTTGGATACTTTATTATGGGCAATAAAAAAACTTTAGATATTATAAAAGATTTAAAAAAAAATATTATCTTTTCTACTCATCCACCTAAAGATAATGAAGGAGAAAACCAATCCTTTTGGTATGATAGCTCTAATAATAAGTTATATGCAAAAGTTAATAATAAGTGGAACTTGATTCGTGGTGAAGCCCCCGCTGGCGGTGGAGGCGGCTCTGGTGATATGCTTAAGTCTGTTTACGACAAAAACAACAACGGCATTGTTGACAACGCAGAGCTAATAGATGGCAGAAAAATTTATGTAATGAACCGACCGCCACTGAAAACTGAAGGCAAGGATGGCGATATTTGGATAGAGTATTAGGAGTAAAAAGATGGCTTGGGTATCACAATATGTAAATAATGTGGCTGGGGGATTGAAGGGTTTTTTAGATAATATTATTACGAACTATGGGCAAGAAGCTGGATATGGATGGAGTATATATGATAGCAACGCTGGGACAAATATTGGGGTGTATAAATGCCAACCAGACGCTAACAGTAATTTTATTTTAGTTGTAAAAGACAATCAGGCAGATTTTGCCACAATTGAGTATTGGGAAGATTGGGATGCCGTTAATCACGTTGGTGTTGGGAACTCAATGACATATGGTGTAAATAGCTCTTACACTTTAAGAGTGAGGAAAGCTACTGGAACTTTTAATGCCTCTATAAACAAAAGAAGAATTGTGTTGGCGGTGATGGCGTTAGGGATGGCTTATTATCTTGGTTATCCAAGAAGGTTTGATGAGACAAAAAATACACCCTGTTTTATTGGGCACGATGCTGCAACAAGTGGCGCATCTTATGCCTATAACTCATTGGCGGGGCAGTATTATCAAAACGTTGGTGGGGGGGTTTGGCGATGGTTCAAAAATAGTCTTGGAGCTATTAATCAGGTTTTAGCTGTTACTGGATTTAATGCAGGGAGCGTTGCTGCTTTTCCAAGATTTGATACTTGGACTACAACAGGGCAGCATTATATTTTTGAAAGCACGGCTCAAGAGGATGCTTCACCTTATAAATTAATTGGGATATTGGATGGGGTAATGTGTGTCGGTAATTGTCCGTCTGGAAGGGTAAATGGGGACACGATAGTAGTTGGAGAAGATGTTTGGCTGGTAGTGGTTGGTGGCAACTACACAACTTGTTTTATTAAGGAAGTGTGATGGCTCAAGTAAATGGGTTTTATTCTGACGGCTATGTGCTGTCGGACTATAACAATGCGGGTATATACAGCAAAGCTGGTTTATTCAGAAGTAGATGGTATGACCCAAGGACAGATAGTATTGACAATGGAAAGAAGCTAATATCAGCAGAAACTTATGAGATTATGATAAATGCTAATGATGTGCCAAGTGCTATAAAACTACAAATCAAATGTAGCGTAACAGGAAAAATAGTTGTTGAGATAGAGGAGGATGGGGCGATAACCGATAGCAAAACAAACAGCAGCGCCAATACTTGGGAAGAAATTACATTCACCCCTACCAAGAGACAGGTGAAGATAAGAATTAAGATGTTGCCAATAGCTCTTGGAAAAGTGGTTGTTGGGTATTTCAAAGACGTCAGGGTGTTTATGAGCAACTGTTTTTATAGTTTAGACTCTAACTTTGATGAGTTTATGCTGGATACTTCTCTTAATAGCCATTACCTCTGGGTAAAAATAAATGGCGAATGGACGCCAGCGAAGGTAACAATAATATAAGGAGATTAAAATGAGTATTCCAAATAAATTTCATACTTTTGTAGATGGACAGGTTGATGCTGGTAAGATTACTGCTGAAAGATTAAATGAAAACTGGGATAGACTTTATAATATGTTTAATCCCAATCAAGTTGGTATTTCAGAAGATAATATAGCTGCTGTCTCTAAAATTCTTATCAGCAATAGAAATTATACAGGAACAAATAAAATTACAGGAAACTTTGAGTTTGCTACTTTTCCAATAGTTCCAGATGGTTCTATTGCAGAGAGTAAAATCAATCTTGTTAATTTTATTACTAAACAAAATTTAGCAGCCAACCTGCCAACTAATCTTGCTTATAAAGATGCAAATGAAGCTATTTCTGGAAATTGGACAATTTCTGGTAGCTGGACATTTAATAATCCTATTTCTAATCTGGTTATTGAGTCTGTAGCTTCATTGCCACAAACAGTCACAAATGGCAAGTTATTGCTGTATAATGGGGAGTTATATCTTGGAAAAGATAGTGCTTGGAAAAAACTTGTTCCTGCTGATGAGCTGCTAATTCAAGGAATTATATCTTCTTCAAATTTAAGAAACTCTAAAGACACAGAAGAACCTTTTGGTGATATAGAGTATGCAAATTGGAGAGAGTTCACTCTAAATGAAGCTTCTTATGGTGCATTGACTTTTAATATAGAAGCTAAAGTTAACCTTACAGGTCAAACAGCTTCTATTTATTTTGCTATTAATGGCACTAAAGTAAGTGATTATTATACTGCTAATGATACAACTTATCATCCCTTTTCTTATACAATGCAAACAAGACAAAGTTTTCCAGTAGGCACTAAATTTCAAATCTGGGGTAAAGTAAGTGGTGTAGACCAACTTGGTTATATTAGAAATTTTAGGCTTTCTTATGATAGAGCTTTTGTTAAATTAAATGGTGTAGATGTTGCTGGTATTCTATTATATAGTCAAACACCATTGAATATGACATAAGGAGATGAAAATGAGTGATTTACCCTTAATACCATTACCTTCTCCAACTTATGGAACAGATTTTTATAATAAATATCTTGCTTCAGGAGGAACAAAAATGTTAAACCCATTAACTTTATCAGCTATAATTTCTGGTGGAACAAATTTATTGTCTGGATTATTGGGGGGACTTGGAAAAGGACACGCAGCTAAAAAACTTACTGAAGCTACTAAACCAACAACTCCTTATTATGAAACTTTTTCTACTCTTCCATATCTTCAGGGGTTATTACAATCTTCTTTACTTGGTGCATTACAGCAGGAACTTCCACAATCGGCTAATTGGGGAATAGATTTTAATTATCTACTTTCTATGCTAAATAAGAACAATCCATTAAGTCCAAATGCACCAAGATACTATTCACCATATAGTCTTCTTATGCAGAAGTATTTTAAGTAAGGAGAAAAATAATGGCAACTAATTTTTATAGTCCAGAGTTAGAAAATTTGAAAAAGAGCCTTTTAGCTCAAGACTGGTTCAAAAGCCCTTATGAAGATTTGTTTAAGCAGCAGATATCTACTCTACAGAACCCACAGGCTCAAATAAATACAGTTAGAGCGAATATATTAGGACAGACGAACGCAGGGCTTCAAGAAGCCCAGAGATTGGCTGGGTCAAGAGGATTTTTAGCTGGGCAGTCAGGTATAGCAGATAGAGCTATGCAGGATGTAATCAGACAGGGACAATCAGCATTAGGGCAGGCTATTGGAAATATTAATGCACAAAATTTAGGCTTGATTAATCAGTTATTACCAGAGATGGCACAGCAGGCTTCATTTGGTATGAGAAATGCTACTGAAGCTTTACAACAGGCTGGTGGATTAGAGCAGTTTCCACAACAGTTTGACTTTAACAAGCTGGTGACATTTTTGAACTTGTTACAAAATCTTTACGGTGGTGAGCAGCAGGCACAATTAGCCAGATACTCTCCATACTGGAACGCTATGACTGCTATTTATGGCGGGTAAAGGAGAACTCCAATGGCTATTGATTTAAGAACATTTGCAGCTTATTTGCAAAAAGCTGGACAAGATGTTTCAGATATGCTACTTCGGAAGTATTTAAATGATGAACAAATAAAACAAATGCAAATGCAGTTAGCTGCACAAGCCCAACAGCTACAACAGCGTTTAGCTGCAGAAGCACAGCAAGGAGAATTAAACAGGCAGACTGAATTACAAAGAACGCAAATGGTAGAAGAAGGTGCAAATAAACGAGCGGAAGCTGCAAGAAAAATTCAGGAAGCTAATCTTTCTATTGAAGAAGAATATAGAAAGAAAGCTAATGAAGGAGACCCCACAGCTAAAGAAGCATTAGGATTATACCATACTATGATTGGACAGGCTACTTTAGGACAGGATATTCCACCACAAGCGGAGCAAAGATTAAAGCAAATAGCTCCAGCTTTGTATAGTTTATACGGACAGACCCAATTTAATATTCAGCTCAAAGAAGCGGCTGAAGAAGCAAGGGAAAAAGCTACTCCTGTTGTTAATCCTATTGCAGAAGAAACAAGACAATTAAATGTTGCTGCTGCTGCTGCAGAAAGAAGAGTTGCTTCATTAGAAAGACAAGTAATGTCAGCAAAGAAAGCATTAGATGCTGCTCAAGTTAATAGAACAGGAAGTGCTGCTGACCAAAAGAAAAGAATTGAGAATGCACAAGATAATTATAATAATTTAGTAGCAGCCTTAAAAGCAGCAGAAGAGCAACGAGATATGCTTAAAGACCAATTGAGTATACAACAGCCTGCATCAAATCTATATAATCTTTATGCAAAATATGGTGCTATCCCATCAGAGCAACGGATTGAGGCTGAAATGAAAGCTGCCCAAAGAAAATCAGAACCAGAAGGAAGTTATTATTCTGAAAATGAAAGAGTAATATTAAACAGGATGGCTGAAACTCTTGCTCAAGCTATTCCTAATTGGAACGAATTAACTGATTTACAGAAAAATGACTTAATTAAAGAAAAATACTGGAAATATTTAGAAGAAAAAATTGCAGCAGGAAACCCACAATATGCTGAAATTTTAAAGAATATAAGAAAAAGAGAAGAGGACGAAGCAAAGAAAAATAAATAATAGGTTAAAGCTATGATTAATAATGAACAAGAAAAAAAGAAAAAAGAACTTATTGATGATGTTGATAAATTTTTAGAAAAAGACCTTGGCTTCTCATTGAGCAAATCCAGCACTACTCCTACATCTACTGCTGCCCCTACTACTCCTGCTCCTACACCACAGGCTGCTCCAACCCAACAGTCTGATATTGCTAAACCAGCTACGAAAACAGCTCCTGCTCAACCCTCTAATAAAGAAGATTTATTAAAAAGTGTTGATGAATTTATGAATAAAGAGCTTTATGGTATTCAACCTTCACAGCAGCAAGAAGCACCAACCACACTTGAACCAGAAAAAACAGAACTTCAAAAAGCTCTTTCCAGTGCCAGATACACTCAATTGACAGGATTACTACCACCTGAACGAAGGTATGAAGTAAAACAGTATATGGGTCTTCCTGTGCCAACGGGAAGATATATAACAGGTAAAAGTAATGAAGACCTTTTATCTCGCTCGTTATTTGATTATAATCGTCCTTCACCAATTGAGGGACAAGTAATCCCAGAAGGACAAGTTGGTTATGACCCTGTCTCTGGCTTATTGACTGCTGCAGGAACAGCATCTTTTGAAGGTCTTACTCTTTCTCTTCCAAGATTAGTGGCTGAACTTTTTGGAAGAGCCACCCATAAAGATTTATTTACTTATCAACCACAAACAACCGTAGAAAAAATGGCATCTGGTTTATCACTAATTGCTGGAACTATTGTTTCTCCTTTATTCCCCTTTCTTGCTAAAGGTATGTCTGCGGTTGCAAATGCTATTATTCCTGAAACCACCCTTAAAGCTATTTATGGTCAGGGAAAATTTTTCAATAGAGCGGCTTCAGCCGCCATTGCTTGGAGTAAAAAGACCTTTGCTGATGGATTAACTTTAGGAACTCTTTTTGCTTTACAAACACCAGTTGGAGAATCATTACCAGAAGATTTGTCTAATCGTCTTAAAAACTTTGCTCACGGTGCTGAAGTTGCTTCTATATATAATGTTATTGGATTATTAAGCCCAGAGCTTGCTACATTTCTCTTTGCTAAACCTGAAGCAAGAGCTTTGAGTTTTATTACTCCTTTAAAAACCCCGCTTCTTTTTAATGTTGCTAAAGCTGGTGCGGCGGCTGCTGCTGATATGTTATTAAATGGGATTGAAGGAAGAGATTTAGTAGATGTTATTTACTCTGCAGGTATTGCTGCTTACTTTGGATATAATACTAAATTTGTTCCACAGGCAGTATTAGCCAGAGCATTGGAAGCTCAGATTGATGAAGAGATTAGAAGAATAGAAGAGTCAGAAGGAAAATCAGAAGACCCGTTACGACAATGGGTTAAAAATGTAATAAATGATATTAATAAAAATCCAATGCCTTCTCCAGAGTGGCGAGAAACTATGGAGAAGGTAAGGAAAGCTAAAAATCCTTTAGCCAGATTAGAGGCATTGAAAAGTTTTGTAGATAGTGCTAAAGAAGGGCAGAGAATTCCTTTAACAGAATTACAGGCTATAAAAAGAATTATAAATGCCGCTTATGGTGATATAAATAGGTGGAGACAAGAAAATGAAGGAAAGCCCAAGGAAATGCCAGAAGGGTTCTTCTATGACCAGTTAGAAAAAAGACTTGATGAAAGTATTTTATTAATAAACCATTATGAAGCCCCAGAGACCGTTCCATATCCAGAAAAAGATGCTGATGGAAGAATTAAAGACCCTAAAGTTGGAACTCTGGCTTGGATTAAAAAAGGATTAAAGAGTGGTCGTTTAATTAAAACAAATGAAGGAATTATAATTGAAAAATATCCCGAACCACTTACAGATAATCAAACTAATTTTGAGCGTTATATCAAAACAACTAAAGTTGGGCAATATATTGGTGATACTCCGAAGGAAAAAGAATTATATTGGACAGAAGAAAGATTTAGTAATGAGCTGGGAAGTCCTAAATCTGAGCATATTACTCTATCAACTGACTTCAAAATAAGGGCTTCAAGGTTAGCTCCTCAAATTGCAAAAGCTCATAATGAAAATGGTGGCTCAACCTTTAGTTTATATAAAGGAGATAGAGTTGGGGAAGATGCTTATTCGGTTTCTATTTTCCCTGAACGCAGTTTAGTTATCAAAGATAGACCAATCACTAAAGAAGATATTATTGATTTTATAAATAGAAATGCAGACCTTTTCTCTAATCCATTTTATCATATTGGAACTTGGAGAAAAGCAGGCACATCTAATTATTTAGATGTTGCAATTGTAGTAAAAGATAGAGCAAAGGCTTTAGATTATGGTAGAAGGGCTAAACAAGAAGCTATTTTTTACTTAAAGGATAAAGTAGATATTCCTGTTGAAGGAAAAAGTGATGCTCCGCTTGGAAAAATTCAAGATAGGGTTTATTCTCCTGAAGAACCAGATATAACAGGATATTATTTTTCTGATAAAGTTAATACTCCTTATGCTTGGCTTTCTCCATTGGCTGTTGGAAAAGAAGGCTATTCAATATTTAAAGAAGGAAACCCCAAAAAGCCACTTAATAAAGGGCAGTTACCTTTTATTACTATTCATACTCCAGACTCTACTGTTGATATGGAGCAACATTATGGTCACTCTTTATATGAAGTTAAGTTAAATAAAAATGATTTATATATCTGGGATGGAAAATCTCCATTACCAACACCAGAAGAAATTGTATTTAATTATGATAAAGTAGGGGTATATATTCCTGAAAAGGGGATTCAATTATATACTCCTATAAGAGCGACAAGAGTAACTGCTTCTTTTAAGCCTACTGATTATACAAAAGGAATTCCTTATAGAACACAAGATATAATTAGCAAAGTTCCTACATTAAGAGAAGAAAAACCATTAAGTTCAGTAGATGAAGTAAGAGAAGTTCTTAATTCTTTCCCAATAGAACAGCAATTACGAATTATATTAGATGGGCATCTCTTCCGTTGCCCTGTTTGTGGTAAGATTACTATTGATGATAGCCCACAGGTGAAGTGCAGTCATTGTGGAAAAGACTTAACTGATGTTGCAATAGCTCAAAGAAAGCTTCTCTCTGATATAAAAGCAGGAGATTTAAAAGAATTTGTAAAGACTTTTACCAATGCATATAATTTTGATGACCCATCTTTTATGGAGCAATTTCTAAAAGATATGGGTCTTGTTATTACACCTGAAGATGTTGCAAAATCTTTAAACTTAAAGCTATTAGAAGAACACCCAAATGGTGTTCAAAGTTTTATTAATGGAAAGGGAGAAATAATTATTACTGGTCTTCAGGCTGAACCTGATACACCTATTGAAACCGTTTTGGATAATTTACCTGATAATGCTATTATAGCTGTTCAGGGCAATCTTGCTGAAGGTAAAGCAACAACTCTTACTGTTGGTGAGCTAAAGAAATTAATGAAAGCTAAAGATATAAAAGTTTGGACAACAGCTTTAACACCGTCTATTCATTTATTTGAACAATATCTTCCTGAACCGCTTAAACGGCTTTATTATAAAGGACGACAGGCATCAGATTTTATAGCTAAAGTTATTCAACCTAAATTAAAGGAATTTGATAAACTCTGTAAAGAATTAAAGATTACTAAAGAAGATAGCCATAATTTAGCACTCCTTGCATACTGGCAACAGGAAGACATAAGACCAACTTTACAAGAACTTTATGGCATTACAAAACCCCCAGAGCTTTCTGAAAATGCTAAAAAACTTTATGATTATGTTCAAAAAGAATTGTCTGGTTTTTGGTTTGATAAAACAAATGAAGCCAGAACAATATTAGGTGTTGAGCCACTTTCAAAAGATAACCCATTTTATTTTCCTGCTATTAGGGAATATGTAAAAAATCCAGAATATGCTGAAATCTTTTCACAAAAAGACCCAACTAAAGTAAGCAATTTTTTAAGAAATGTTTTTGACCCGTTTAATATTGAAAGAGTGCCAAATAAACAACCACTTAAATTAGATTTTGTTAATACTTATAAGCTTTATATGAATAGGCACGGCAGATGGATTGGAACAGCTCCTCTTAAAGCAGAAGGTAGATTATTTTTAAGTCCCATACGCTTTACTGTTGGAGACAATCTTTTTGCTTGGAATATGAAAGAAAATTTACCAATTATAGGCAGAGAACTTACACAATGGATAAATTATGTTAGTGTTGGTGAAGTTCCTTCTTTATTAAGGTATATAGAAAATAAACCAAAAATTGCCAAAGTAATGTCTTATATTATGAAATCAGTTTCATCCTCTATTTTAACCTTTAATGCCAGAAGTGCTGCAATTCAGCCAGCAGCTTTAAGAAATGCAATGAGAGACCTCACTACAAAAGATTTTTTGCGTGCTTTAATGGATATAGGCAGGTCTCCAAGACGAGCAAAAGAAGTGTTAAAGTTTATTAGAGAAAATAGTGAGCATATTGCTTCAAGGTCAATGGATGTAATGTTTGAGTGGTTAAAAGAAGACTTTGCTAAAAATCAAGGAAAAAGCATTGGAGAATTTTGGAAAAAATTTATTTTGTGGCAAACTAAAATAACTCAAACTGGTATTTATCCATTAAAACTACTGGACTTATTTACTTCTGAATTAACTTGGTATACTGCTTATTTAAAAGGACAACGATTGGGATATGAAGGAAAGAAGCTCATAAATTATGCTGATGATGTTGTTGTAAGAACACAGGCTTCAGCTAATCCTGAAGATATTTCCAAGATACAGCGAATAGCTGAAGGACGCTTTTTAACTGTTTTTCAAACCTTTACTATTAATGAGTGGCAAATAATGAAACAAATGTTATTTGCACCCGTTATGAAAATAAAAAGAAATGAACCAATTACATTTGATGATTTTGTGCAGGCAGGAAGATTTTTATTCTGGACTATGGCTTGGAATTATTTTTATGAAGATATTATGCGTATGCGTTCGCCATTTCCAACACCAATTAGAGAGTTCCGTCGTAAATATGCCGAGACAGAAGATGTTTTCTTGTCTGCGGCAAAGGCAATAAGAGAATTAGGTGAACAAGTTCCTGTCTTTGGTGCAACCCTTAAATATGGAACTCCTTATAAACTTCCTCTACCTGCTGCAGTTCAAACTCTGATAGATGTTGGAACAGCTACTAATAGACTTTTAGGAACAAGAAGACTTTCTGAATTAAGGCTTGAAGATTATTCAGCTTTTGCTAAATTAGCAGGAATTACAGGAGCAGCCCAAGCTGAAAAAATGATAAGAAGAACAAACAAGGGTATGAGTTGGTGGCAGTCTTTTCTCGGTGTTAAAATGGAAGATACAAATGCAGATGAAGAGACCAGAAGCTTATTGCAAAAATTGCTCGGTCTTGGTGGAGGCTACTAATGAAAAAGTCTGAAAAAATTTTAAGAGAACTTGGTTGTAATGTTCCTTCTTTGGGTAAGACTACTGAAGAACGATTAACTATTTTAGAGTATTTAATTAAGGATATACTTGATAATGAGCTTACCCATATTTGGCTAATATTAAAGATAATTCTTGGTGGTATTGTCTCTATTTTAGCTGCTATAATAGTTCAAATTATTACTAAGAGGTAAACTATGCCTTATAGTGTAAAAGAGAAAAAATTATATGCTAATTTAGTAAAGGAGTATGGAAAGAAAAAAGCACAGCAGGTTTATCACGCTATGCTTAATAGTGGAAAGTATGATAAAATCTTTAGTAAGAGGTCGTTGTTAAAAAGAAAAGCCAAAGAAGCTATTAAAGGTTGGTAATTATTTTTTATCCCAAACTTTATTTACAAATAAATTTATCTCAATTATATCTTCTAATTTTTTAGATATTGGAAATAAATAAAATTTAGTCATTGCTTTATTGACAATTTCTTTTGCCCTCTTAATATCTTTTTCATTAACTTCAATAATCAACTCATCGTGAATTTGTAAAAGGATTTGCCCATCAATTTTATTCTCTTTTAATTCTTTATCAACTTGAAGCATTGCTATTTTGATTATATCTGCTGCTGAACCTTGAACTGGAGTATTCATAGCAATGCGTTCACCAAAACTTTTTTCTGCTTCATTTAAACTCTTTAATTGTGGAATATATCTAATCCTTCCACCAATTGTAGAGACATAGTCATTATATAAACCTTCCTGCACCACTTCATTTTTATAATCACCAAGTCTGGGATAAACCCTAAAATATCTTTTTAATATTTTCCCTGCTTGAGATAAAGAACAATTAAGTTGCTTGGATAAAGCCTTAACACCCATACCGTATAAAATACCAAAGTTAATTGTTTTAGCTCTATCTCTGCCATCTGGTAAATTTTTAAAAAATTCTTGGGCAGTTTGCTGGTGAATATCTGCTCCATTTTTAAAAGCATTATACATCTTGCTTTCTCCAGATAAGAAAGCTGCTACTCTTAATTCAATTTGAGAATAATCAGCAATGATAAATTTATAACCATCTTTAGCAATAAAGTAAGAACGAATTTCTTTACCTAAATCCCCTTTTTTTGGAATATTTTGAAGGTTGGGGTCAGATGAAGCTAACCGTCCAGAAGCTGTATTGGTTTGATGGAAGAAAGTATGAAGTCTATGTTTACTATCTACCTTTTTAGGGAGAGCATCTAAATAAGTTGATTTTAATTTAAACAATTTTCTGTATTCTAAAAGAGCATCTACGATAGGGTGTTGTCCTTTTAATTCTTCTAAAGTCTCTATATCTGTTGAGAAAGAGCCAGTTTTAGTTGTTGCAAGAGGTTTTAATCCTAATTTTTTAAATAATAAAATGCTTAATTGTTTTGGAGAATTTATATTAATTTGCTCTTTGGCATAATAATAAATCTTTTTTTCTAATTTATTACACTCTTTACCAATTCTTTCCGAAAGTTTTTTAATTTTATTTACATCTATTTTAATTCCAGTAAAAATCATTTCAGCTAATACCTTTGCTAAAGGAAGCTCTATAGCCTTATACCATTGAAATAATTTTTTATTTTTAATTAGTTCTTTTTGTAAAATAGTATAAAGTTCATAAGTTAATTTGGCGTCAGTAATAGAATATGATGCCGCTCTTTTTATATCTACTCTATCAAAAGTAATTTTATTCTTTCCTTTCCCCAATAGCTCCTTTATATCTTGCTTTTTATTTTTACATTTATGTTTTATTCCTAAATTTCCCAAGCTATTATTCTGCTCTGGGTCAAGAAGATAAGCCATTATTTTTGTATCCTCATAGTCTCCAGATACTTCTATTCCTATTTTTTTAAGCTGCAAATAATCAAAAACGAAATGGTGGAAAATTTTTAGCTTTGGATTAAGAATATTAAAGAGTTCATTTAGATTTTCTTTTGCAGTAAAATAAAATCCTTCATTTGGGCTTATAGCAACAGAAACCCCAACCAGCTTATCATCAAAAGATAAACCAGTTGTTTCGGTATCAATTGCTACTATCTTTGCTCTTTTGAGTTTGTCTTTTATTCTTTTTTCCATTGTCTTTTTTTAACTCTATTGCTCTATCTTCATTAAGAGCAACATAAGCCTTTAGCGATTTAATAAATCCTTTTGATGGAGTTTTTAACCACTGCATCCTTGTAAGTATAAAATGCTCACCTTTGGTAATAACTACGGTCTCTTCTGGGTCATAACTAATATGATGAACTTGAATTACTTTTTTTGTCATTAGTTGAGATTTGAGCTTGGTTCTTTTATTATTTGAAAGCTTTTCATCAAATGCTGAATTACTTTTTCCAGACTTTCTAAAATAACTGTTGCTTCCTTTCCAGTTAATACTAACTCTCTTTTTTCTACAACTAAATAAATTTCTTCTTTCTGGTAATCAATAATTATTGCCATTTTCCCATCAAGCTCTGAAGAAGTCAATCCGAATAGTTCCAAGTTATTTCTCCTTTTTTTTAATAAAATTCATACACTCAAAAGAAATTAAAGTATCCAAATCTTCTTGACTTACCTTAATCTTACAATCATTTTTACACATTGCACATTTAGGAAGAACTTTATTCTTCTTTATAGAAGTGTTGACATCTTCTGTCCAAGCTGAAACAATTTCTTGAGCTGCATCAATTTCTTCAAGAGAAGCATAAGAGTTAGCAAATTTTTCCATACAGTCTTCATTGCAAAAGAAATAATGTGAAGAGTCAAGTTTTTTACCACAATAGCGGCAATATCTTTCTTTAGTCATCTTTGTTTTCCCAACCACTAAAATAACTTAATAAATCTTCAATATCATAAAAGATTGGAATTGCGTGCTCTTTAGCATATTCCAACTCTCTTCTTGTTCCAACTGAATTTTCAAATTCTGGAAGAACTAACACAGCATCGGCAACTGCTAAATAAGCCAAGCTTGTCTCATAAAAATCTTCTGACTTAAAGTTTCCCCAACCCCAAATAATTATAAGTATATCAAGAACAGGAACATAAGGAGCAAAGCCTCTTCTATATAAAGCAGTTCCAGTTGCTAAAAAAGAGGCAATATTAGCACAATACTCTAAAACAGGATGTTTGTTTTTAGAAGTTGGAGCGATAGCTCCAGCAATATAAACTCTTTTTCTCATTGTTTATTCTCCTTATTATTAAATGAAATCTCCATCAGATAGGCATCTAATCTTATGCCTGTTAATATTTCTATAATTTCTTTTTTAATAGCTGGGTGAATAGAACTATCTTCTTCTAATAATAACTCTCCCAATCTGGTATAATTACAAATATCCATTAGAGTATCTTTTATACTTTCATCTTTTACCTTTAATAATCCGCTTTGAACAAATCGGCGTAAGCGATTATATTTATCACCAATTCTAACAATAATTCCTTCAATGCCAAAATCTTTTAAATTAGCTAATGTATCCTGTTCACCAGAATAATCGTGTCCTTTATTAATCATTGTCTGTATATCTCGTTCAGTCATTTCTCTAACTTTTTCAATAGCGTCTTTAATATTCATTTTATTCTCCTTTTATTACTTTATCATAGAAATATTCATAAGCTACTTTATTATAATGCAATGCTAAGTTACCATTAACTGCCCAGAATTTCTGGAAAACATCAGACATAAAATTATCCAGTAATTTTGGTGCTGGAATAAGAAATTTAGAAACAACAAAATCATAATCCCCAACCATTTGAATATGAAAAGGAGTAAAGCAAGCAAAAGAAGAAAAATGAAAACGACGGGGGAGTTCTGGTGCATCTTCTAAATAATCAAATCTGTCAACAACTGGCACACTAAAATCAAATAATTTAGATACACCTATTTTTGCAATATGGCATCCAAGGCTCATTTCAACTATTCCTGCTGCTAATTTAAGATAGCCATCTTTAAAAGTAGCAGCCTCTTCTGGCACAACATTAAAAATAAATTGAACAGGTTGAGTGGCATTTCCTTTTGGAGAAATCAATAACCCATCAGCAACCTGATGGATAGAATATGTTTCACCCCGCACCATAGAAGGTAATAATTGATATTGATAGTCGTCATTTTTACTATCCTCAATAAGCAAAAATTCCTTCCATCCCCAATAAAATCCACCATACTTAAACACAAAATGTTTAGTATCGGTTGAAGAAATTTGTAAGCACATTAGTATACATCCCCATTTTCTTGAATTTTTTTATCTTCATAGGGAGCAACAGCTCTCCTATAAAGCTCTTGCTTTACACACTCCAAAATTCCAATTGCAGTATTATAAGCCTCATAATCTTCTCCAATAGTTTTTATATAAAACAATAGTAATTCTGTAATCAAGTAATTAATAACACCAGCATTGACAGGAGCATTATCAGCAAGCTTATCCATTATTATATCCAACCCACCGAACCAAAATGCCCTTTTTTCTTTTGTTATATATGGCATCTTTTTTCTCCTTTTATAAGGATATTATAGCATAAAATTCCTTAAATGTCAAATAATAAAAATGGCATTTGTCAAATATTTTTATATGGAAAAATTTGTAAATACTTGAAAAACAATAAGTTATGGTTACCATATGTCAAATGCTCCTCTTGCCTATTAGCATAAATTTTTCTACTTTATGATAAAGTTCTTTTAAAGATTGAACATCTTCAATATTGTGAACCAAAATATAATCTAATGCTTCTTTATCTCCAACAGCAGCTCTCATCCAAATGTTAGGGTCTCCTGTATGCTCTTTAGCAGGAATATCCAAAAGCCCGCAGGCGTTTGCCAGTTTCTTTCTGGATAAACGAAGTTTTTGTTTAACTGTTCCATAAACATCATTTACAAAAATTTCCCTGTAAGAAGGAAAGTCTAATCCCCATCTTAAAGCTCTGGTTCTGGCAAAAGGAATATCAAATCTATAATCTACCCCATTATAAACAATCAGACGGTCAAATCGTCGCATATCTTTAACTAAATCTTTTACTAATCTTTTATCAAATGTTAGCTTTTTAATTTCTGATGGTGTAATAAGTCCACTATAAATTGTATTAGTATCATCATCAAGAATACAGTATGAAAGCATAAAATCATAATCAGCATAAAAGCCAGTTGTTTCTATATCAAGAAATCCAATCTTTTCTTTATCCATTTCTGGATGCTCTCTTAAATAACAATTATAATGCTCCAAATAGCTAACTCCGTGCTTACAATAATGTTCACCCAGCCAAATTATCTGGTCTTTTTTTAGTTTTCTTATAGGAACTTTCATTATTTTCTCCTTTATCTTTTATTTCTTTCTTCTGATGGAACATAGTCATACCATACTCCATCAGTTTTAAAATCAGTTCCCTTAATTTCAAAATTAATCATTTTAAAATTAGGGTTTATTTGCGAGTGCCAATTTTTAGCTTTTACAATTATAAGTTGATTTCTATCCATTGAAAGGTATAAGCGTGGTTTTTCTAAACCAAAACTTGCCCCCCTTCCCAGCAAACTCTGGCTCGATTTTTGAATACCAATAAGTGCTATACCTTTATTTAATTTATCGTGAATTCTTGATAAAGTTTGACCAACCTTCCAGAATTCATCCGTAATTTCTAAATAATCTATAATATTAATGTCATCAGGAAAAATAACATCCTCAAACCTGCTGGTTCGGCAATAAGCATTAAAACCCCATTTTTTAATTTTAAACTGTTTTAACCTCAAAGCCAACTCTTCCTCAGACATCTCGCTATTAAAATAATGGATTGTATATTTATTCATATTATTCTTAATAAAATTAAGCATAAACAAAGTCTTGCCCATATTCTGTGTGCCTGCAATCACGATAATATTTTTAGGATAAATATCTACAAGTTCCTCAATCTTAAAGGGAAATTTTAAATCTAATGGCTTTGGAATTTCTGTTTTATTTAAATCAATTTTCTGCAGTTCACTTACCTTTTTTCTGTAGATAGCATTCCACCTTCCGCTTTTCTCAAGAACCCCTTCTTCAACTAACTCATTCAGTATCTTTGACACATTTTTCTTATCTGCTAAAGTGTAAATGTTCAAATCATTGCAAACATTTCTGAATGAAAACTGCCCAGTTGCTGAATTAACATATTCTCTAACTTCATCAATCAGGCTTACTTCCCTGCTTCCTACTCGTTTAATGGCACTTTCTATTTTAATTTTTAATTCTTTTTCTGGAAATGGTGGCTTGCACATTTGAGCATAAGGATGAAGAACATTATATATTTCTTCATATCTCATACCGCCCTTTGCCAGTGTATAAGCTAAATGAAATAATCCTTCATCCCTTCCACCCAATTGAAGATTAGCTTCAGTAAAAATTATAGAGCTATTTGTAGTTAATAAGGAAATTAAAGCTTCAGGAACAGGAGCAAATGTTTTAGGAAAATTTATCCATTGATATTTAGCGGCTGCCAACTCTGACGGCGGAAGCAAGACATAACCACCGTTATTCCTAATATCAATTTTCAATTGTGGATTGCTATTTGTTTTTAATGCTGAAGTATAAGCAAAATAAATATGATAGCCACCTCTTGGAGTTTGAACAATTCCTACTTTTTCTATCGGAATTATAGACTTTATTCTATCAAAAGCCTGCTGGCTATCACAATCTATTACTGTAATACCAGAAATCTGCCCAGTAATAACAGCAGCATTTCTTTTATCTCCAAACCATTTTTTAAGTTCTGCTTGAGTTGGATGTTTAGTCTGATATACTTTCCAATCTACAAGTGGTTTTTTAGTATTAATCCCAATTGGAATTAATGACCAGCCTTTATTTAGATATTTTTTCAGTTCTTTCAACATTGTCATCGTCCTTTCGTATCATCAATTTAACAGCTACCCCAAAAGGAATATTTTTAGATTTAGCAATCTCAACAGAGTTAATAAAAATAAATAAAGGACAGGTTCTTCTACATTGGAAAGACCTACTTGGACAACGCTGGCAAAATTTCTTTAATTGTTTACCTTCAATTATATACTTATGCTCTTCCATTACTTAACTCCCTACAAAATTTACTTACTGGACAATAAAAATCACATCGCTTCCCATCCCAGCTTTCTTCAGGACTACATTTTTCTGGTGGCTTATTTTCTATTAATGCTTTATGAAGTGCTTTAGCTCTGTTAATTAACTCTTCTTTTACTGTTTCTACTATTGGCACTTCCACTTCTACAAAGGGGCTTTCTATTTCTTTTTCATATTTGGTTCTCACCGTATAATCTTTTAGAATAAAAACAAGAATAAGTTTTTTAGCTTCAGGAAATTTAAATTCTCTATAACCATTTAACTGATAAACATACTTCTGGTCTAACCCATCTTTTTTTATTTTCTCTACTTCATAAGTTTTAACAATCTTAAAGTCATAAATAATTTTTCTTTTAACATCATATAAATCTGGCGTTAGCGTTATAAAAATATCTTTATCTATTTCTACTTTTGCAGTAGTATCGGGGTCAGCAATATAATCTTTATGTTTAAATTGTGAAATGTAATAATGAACTGCTGTTCCTATCCATACATTTCCTAAATCTGAAATTTCTACCATATAATCATATTTTCTATTAAGAAAAGCAATTCGGAGTGGATTAGCTAATTCAGTTAAATGATATTCATTTGGCTTAAGTTCCCTATCTGAAAGCAAAGACATCATTAGCGGAACAGGAAGGCAGGGAGATTTACACTTCTGGCAGTCTGCCAGCTTCTTTGTTCTTGGACACTTAATTCCTATCAGCATAAATTATTCCCATTTCCCACTTTGGACATACTTCTCAAAGATTGCTGTTATTTCCTGCAGGTTCTTAAGGCTTTTATTTTTTTGATGCTCCAAGAACATTACTGCCGTTCGCAGGACGCTCATCCTGTCAATGTTAGCATTAGCGTTTCCAGAAGGCTTTGGCATCCAGCGTTTTGAGGAAGATGCTGGTTCTTGAATTGGCTGTCCTTCTTTTGTTGACACAATATAATTGCCTTTAATTTGCACGGACATTTTTTGTGGAAAATCAAACCTTGACACTTTTTCCTTCGTGTCAAGGTTTAATTCTTCCAGAACCTTCGGGTCAAAGCAAGCTAAACGAGAGTTATCTTCCAGAACAAATGTCCAATAATTCTTTTTTAGCTTATCTGACCAGTTTTTCCAGATAGCAACTACACTAATAGAAGTTAAGCCGCTATCCTTTTCCTCTTTTTTTGACTGCTTTTTTACAGCCTTGGTAGATTTTTTAGCCATTTTTATTCTCCTTTAAATAAATTTTTATTAATTACTTTCTTTTTTTAGCTGCTCTAATTCTTCAAATAATCTTTCCATTTCTTCTTGTTGAAAGCTTATTTTTTCATCAAGTTCAGCGATTAATTCTTCATAATCAGCTAATACATTTTCTATATCTCTTGCCATCTCCAACGCATCCTCTAAAATTTGAGATAATGTTTTTGTCATTTTTTCTCTCCTTAATTTTTTTATTTTCATATCATACTGATATGCTTTGATAATCATATAACAACCAACAAATAATAAAGTTAAAATAATAAAAACACTAATAACAATCTCCCAGTTTATCTTCATTTTATGAAAATAAATAATCAGCAATGGCTTCTTCAACGCCAGTGCTAATCTCTGCAATATCATTATCATTTAATTCAAAACTTACATCTCCTTTAATTCTTTCAATAACCTTGCTTTTAACATTATCCATAACTTCATAAACAGTAATTTCTTTTCCATTTTCTTTTAATTCTGCCAAAGCATAGTCAAAACCCATTTCCTCTAAACTGTAATAAAGCCCATTAATCATTGTTTTTTCTCCTTTCAAAGGATAAGAATATTATATCATAAAAGCTAATCATTTGTCAAGACCTTTTACTTTACTCCTTTCTATATCAAAACTTATATTCCAAAGAACCTCATCTTTAAATGCTAACCTATAATTATTACTGCACCGTCTACACTTAATCGTAAGCTTTGTCGTCATCAAATTTGGTAGATAAAGTATTTGTTCAATTTTTAAACTTTTGCTCCCACATCGTGGACACCCAACCATTGCCGCAATGAACCTTACTGCTTCTTCAATCATTGTCAAAAAACCTTGCTTTTTCAAATTGCTCTTCTTCTCTTTTTAAAGGTTCATATTCGCAACCGTTGCACTCTGGAAATTCTGGCGGTTCTTTAAGGTCATCTGGTAATTCTTCATCAGGATAATTTCTCTTCCAGCTTTCTTTATCTGCTTCCCAATCAGCAAGCATTTCCTCATATTTTTCTTCAAGCTCTTTTAATCTTGGACAGTCCTCTGGACAATCAAATTCAATATCCCTTACATTATAAGCCAAATGGTTCTCAATCATTTTAGCTTCTCCTTTTATTTTTTCCTATTTCTATTTTTTTCATTATCCAAATCCCAGCAAAAAATCCAATTAAGAAAAAGAATCCAACTGTGCTTAACATATCTTCTACACTTCCCCTTATCCCAAACAAAAGAAACACTTTCTCCAACATTTCTATTCTTCCTTCTTAAAAAATTTTATTTGCTTTTTTAACATATTAACTTCTCGTTTTAATTTTTCATTTTCGAGTTCTTTATCAACATCTTGAATTTTTGAAGTAAGCCAGCCAAGCATAAAGCTAATTGAAAAAGTAAGGAAAAGAGCTAAGGCAAATATTTCTTTATCAATCATTTTTACTCTTTCTTAAAAAAGATGTTTAAAATAAATTCAAGTAAAAAAGTAAGAAGTAAAATTACTAAACAGCCTGCAGCTATTACCGCAAAATATCCAAATAAGTCAAAGATTACTTTCATCACTTTTATTCTCCTTTTTTATATCCTGATAAATATTATATCATTTTTCTTGCCTCTTGTCAATGCTTTTAAGCCTTCTTTTTATATCTCTTTTCCTTTCTTCCAACCCAACTAATAAAGATAAATCTTCACCACATTTTAAGCAAAATCTGCTCTTCTTTGTAATAATATTTACTGCTTGGCAATAAGGACATTTAATTAAATTACTTCGTCTTTTCATTTTATTCTTCTTTTGAATAATTTTTATTCATATTTTGAATATTTTTTTTCTTTTTAATTCTTCTTTACAATAATCTATCAGTAATATAATCAATTAAATCTTTCTCACTTTTTTCAATAAGAGTTCTTAAAGTATTAAATTCTGTTTCATTTTCATCAATAGGTGTTATAAACATAATCCGTCCTTCAACTGGCGGATAAGGCATCTCATCAAAAATAATTATAGCTGGACATAAGTCTGGAAAAAAACTTGGCATCCCTATAACGGGTGCAACTACGGGCTCAACTTTAGCATATCCTATACAACTTTCAATAAATTCTTTCATCTCTTCTTCAGTAAGAGTTCCTATAAACTTTATTCTTCTTAAATTAAAATCCTCGGTGATGTTTTCAATTTCATTTTCTGTTTCTTTCAAATTAAATTTTTTGTCTGGAAAATACTTTTGATAATTTTTTTCTTTTTCATCAAAACTTATTTCAAATAAAACATCATATTTCATTTTTATCCTCCAAGCTTAATTTTCATCAATATTATAGCATAATTTTTAATCTTTGTCAAGTTTTCTTCCAAGACATTTTTCAACATATTCTTTTGAGACCTCTTCAGGCATTGCCCAAGACCAATCTCCGACAAGGTATAATTTCCCGTCTTTTTCATAAATAGTTTCTATTACTTCCCCCGACATAAAAATTTTTTCTAAGATAACTTTAGCGTCTCTTGGCACGTTTTTGTTTGAGGTTTTCATTTTTATCCTCCATTAATTAAAATAAATAAAAAAGGGGGTTTCCCCCTTTTTATTAATAAAAAACTCTAATCGGAGCGGGCTCATCTTCAAAAAGTTTTTCAATCACTTTTTCAACTTGAGGAGTTAATTTACCAGCTTCAATTTCTTCTACAGGATTGAGATATTCTTCTTTAATAACAACGTCTTCTTTTGTTTCAATTTCAGTAAGATAGACGTCAAACCGTGCATAGTCTACACTTTCAACACCGTAGTTTGTAAAGTCCTGCAAAGGGTTTTCTTTAATTTTTTTCAATCCTTTTTCATCAGTTTCAATCTCAAGTATTCCCCCGCCTGTTCCACCACCCCAAAAACTAACAATCATTTCACCCAATAAAGTATACTTCTTTTCTTTCATTTTCAAACTCCTTTATTTAATTTTTATAGAATAGTAGAGCTTATCTGCTATTCTATAGTTTCTTTACAGCACGGTTAAATCAAACAACTTTTCAATTTGATGTAATCGATTGAATAATTCATCTTGGCTTAATGGCTTTTCCTCGGATAAGTAAGGTTCAATAATCTTATAGACTTCAAAGTCAACGCTTAATGGCGCTATTATCCGATTGCCTTTGATATGAATAACGTTATTGCCATCTTTTCCGACTAATACTCTTACCGTTAAACCCGAATTGCTAAAACGCTCAATAAAATTTTTTTCTTTTTCTTTCATTTTCATTTTCCTTTCATTTTTATTTTCATCTTTCATTTTCAAAGCAATTATACCATAAAAAATCTTTTTTGTCAAGCTTTCTTCAATTTTTCTTTTTACTTTGATTTTTCATTTTAGTTAATTATAACATAGAAAATTTTTTTGTCAATGTATTGACAATTAAAATGATTTATGCTATAATTACTTTGAAAATGAAAGAAAAATTAAAATGAAAGGAAAGAAAAATGAATAACAAAGATTTAGTTTTTGAATTTGTTAGAGGAAATTACAAAAAGGATTATAGACGAGTTAATAACTTGTCTTATCGAGTTTACAAAGACAACGGCGAATATTCAATCTTGTTTTCTTACTCAACGGCTATAGCGGTAAAGAAAAATGATTTTTTTATCCTCAACAATAATTACTATAGCCACACTACGGCGTGTCACTATGTAATTTTAAAACGGTGTCTGTATGCTAAACAAGAAAATTATATCGAGATGAATTTCCCATTATTATACCAAGCTCAAGTATATCCTGAAAACCTTAAAATTTTAGATGTTGTAAGAGTTTATGATGATTATAGCTTTCTCAAGGAATATTTTATCTTGTTTATGGCGAATCAAGGAATAAATGGTGATTTTTATTTTTTATACGGCACAGATAGTGGATTAAAAACACGGCATAAAGATTTTTTATGTAAATTACCAGATAAAGTAGAAAATGTTTCAGAAGCTTTAGATATGTTAAATCCTATACCGATTGAAGAAAGAAACGGCGTCTTAAGACAAGGCGAATTTTTCTTTAAACCTATCGGAAATACCAAAGAGCTAAAAAAACTAATTAATGAAAAATATCGAGATAAGTTATTATCAGGAACAAAATTACAATCAATCAAAAATTATAGTATTGAACAAATGGTTTTTCCAGAATGGCAAAATTTTATCGCTTATAATCATCATCAACCAACTAAACTAATTATCTTAAAAGATAATATCATTTTTTGTCAAGGTCAAGTTAAGCATACTCTCAAAGAACATAAAGTTTTACATTTAGAAAAAAATGTTTGGTATCAAATGATAAAAAATACCGCTATTCAGTCTTGGACGGCGACCAACAACAATGATTAAGTTTTCTTTTTCATTTTAATTTTTACTATTAACGGCTGTTAATTTAAATGATTAAATTAACAGCCGTTAATTTTTTATTTAAATTTAAATCCGAGTAAACTTATCGGATTAATAAGATTTATCTAAAAATTTTTAAAATTTATAAATTCTATTTTTAGATAATCACTATAAATCCTATCGGATTACTCGGATTTAGCTATTTTTTATTTTTGAAGAATAAAAATTTTTAAGATTTTTTATAAGTTATTGATAATAAATAAAATAGAAGCATAAAAATTTTGGCTTGGGGCTTGACATTTAAATTGACTTGGCGTATATATTATATCGGAGATAGAAAAATGGACGTTGATTTTAGAAAAGAAATAATGATTGAAATAGCCGAGAAAATTTGTAAATCTTGGGGATTAGAAAAACCACCGATTAATTTTTATGGGTGGTTTACTTTGTTTGATTTAGACAATGAATCAGTTTATATTGAAGATGATTTACTTAAAGAAAAAGATATAAAAAAAGTAGTATTTGCCTTAATTCACGAAATATCTCATTATGTAATTTATCAAGCTTGGAAACAAAAACTTTTAATAACAGATATTATGAAACATCCTCACAATACTGATTTTTGTATTGTGTTATATACTAACATAAAAACAGCAGGATTTAGCATACAATCTTATTTGAAAAATGCTATTGAATATCCTATTGTCAAAAAAATATTAAAAGAAATTGAAAAAGAAAACTTAAAAAATAAATCGGAGCTATAAAATGGAACTTAAAAAACAAAGAAAAAAAGTAAGTTGGCTAACAATAATTATTTTATTTGTTTTGGCTATTATATCGGCATATTTGTATTTAGAAGTCTTAGGATTTTGAAAGCCGTAAGTCCTGAACCTAAAAAGGCAGGCAGGCTTGGAGATAAAAAATGAAAAAAGAAAAAGAAAACTACATTAGGTTTTCGTATGCAAACAGGACTTGGATGTGGCCAGTAACTGGAAACAAAGATAACTGGTGTTTTGCTATACCTGCTTGTAGCTCTGAAGAAGACCAAGGTTGGGTATTATCGGTTGATGTTATTGATGGAATTGATGATGAATTTTTGCTTATAGCAGAGGAAAAAATTCCATATATTTTTATATAAGGAGAATAAAAAATGAAAAACAAAAAAGAAAAAGAAACAAAAGAAAGTCCAGAGATTGAAGAATTTGAAGAATTAGTGAAAGTAGTAAGTTTAGATGAATTGATTGAAGACGAGATTGAAAATTTTACGGCGGAGAGAGAGCTTTTTAATGCTATCTATTCTGACGATGAATTTTAGCTAATTCTTTAATCTCTGGTAAAAGTAAGCTCTGGATTTTTTAATCCAGAGCTTACTTTTTTATATAAATTAAATCCTATTAGTCTTATATGATTAATAAGATATAATTAATATATAATTATTAAATAGAACCGCTATATAATTATTAATATTATTTATAGATAACATAGATATTATAAATAACATAAAGATTATTGATAACATAGAACCTTGCTTTATTTTTCTTTATTCAATTTTTATTATAGAATTATTTTTATTTTTTTAATTAATCATAATTAATTTATAAATTCTATTATTGATAATCATTATCAATTGAGAATTATTCTCAATAATAAATTAATCCGAGTAAGGATTGCTATTAAATTAAATCCGATTAATTTAGTAAGATTTAAATCCGAGTAATTCAATCGGGATTAAGCTTTGCTATTTAAAGCTTTTATTTTTTTATTCTTATTAATCCGATGAAAATAGTCGGAATTATCTCAAGCCAAACGGCAGGCATCACCCGTTGACCTGCTTCGAGCCGCCAGACGGACGGAATCTATCCCGACATATGGATTATAATTTTTGTATAGGGAAGGAAGGAAAGGGGGATAAAGGGGGGTATAGATAGATAGGTAAAACTATATATTAGCATCGAAAAAAATATTATAATCTATGTTATAATAGATATTATAAAAATATGTTATATACTATATTAAAATAATTTATTATTTTCTGAATTGATAATTTAAACTATTAGTAGTCAAAAAAGAGAATTAATAGTTTATAAAATAATACTTGACATATTCTTTCTAATATGCTATAATGATAATATGGAGATATGAAATGGATAAAAAATTAATTATTGATATGGCAGTAGAATTTTTAAAAGAAGTGGAAGGATTTAGAAGTGAAGTATATGATGACCTTGCTGGTCTTCCAACTATTGGTTATGGTCATCTTGTGACTAATAAAGAAAACTTTAAGAAAATTACTAAAGAAGAAGCAGAAAACTTATTGAGAAAAGATATTATCTATTTCTTGCACATAATAGAGCCTTTAATAGAAAGAGAACTTAATGAAAATCAATGGGCAGCTATTTTAAGTTTTGTTTATAATATTGGTGTATTTAGATTTAGTTTTTCTACTTTTTTAATGAAGTTAAATGCAGGTAAGCCATTAGAAGAAGTTGCAAAAGAGTTTGATAGATGGATATATGTCAATGAAGAGCCAGTGCAGGGATTAATAAACAGAAGAAAGGCAGAAAAGGAATTATTTCTATCAGGACTTGACAAAGGCAATAAAAAGTGATATAATAATTATAATGGAGAATAAAGATGACTTTTACTTATCCCAAGATAGAAACTCTCTATAAGAGGGATACGAGAGGAGTAGTTATTGAGGGAGATTATAGAAATCCATTATTTCCAGTAGTAAAATACTGGCAGGTAACAGAAAAGATAGATGGAACAAATATTAGAGTTGAATTGACTGAAAATGGAGAGGTAAATCTTTATGGAAGGAAAGAAAATTCTCAAATCCCCCAACCGCTTGTTAATTATTTGACAAAAACTTTTACTAAAGAAAAAATGCAGCAATTATGGTTAACAGATGAAAAATATCCAATCCTTCTCTTTGGTGAAGGATATGGAAAAGGAATTCAGAAAGTTGGTGAACTTTATAGAAGTGATGTTTCCTTTAGACTTTTTGATGTTGTTATTTTTTACCATAACAGAATAATCTGGCTTGACTGGGAAGATGTAGAAAAGTTTGCTCAAAAGTTAGAGATAAATACAGTTCCTTTTCTTGGAGAAAAAACTTTAGGAGAAACTATGCTAATGGTTAAATATGGTTTTTGTTCTACTGTTGCCAAAGAAGATATTGGTAAGACAGATGTGCCAGCAGAAGGAATTGTAGCCAGAAGCCCATTTTATGACAAAAATGGAAATAGAGTAATTTTTAAATTAAAGACAAAGGATTTTAGAGCAAAATGACTATGCCAGTAACTATTGTAAGAGTTTTAGTTCCTTCTTATAATGAGGAAGGATTTAGAGAAAAGTTTAAAAATGCTATTAGAAGAACCGAGTGGGTTTCAAATGAAGGAAAGTATGTTGAATTTATTCTGGAAAATTACACTGAAGAAGATATTGAAAACTTAATTGGATATAATCTCTTCTGGAAGAAAGAAGAGGGTCTTAAAAATTTTTACTATTGAGAACAATGAAATTTAATATTAAATCAGTAATTATTTTACCTGTTGAAAAAGGTGGATATATGGTTAAGTTAAAGGGTGGGATTGATGGGAAAGAAAGTCTATCTGTCTATGTTGGTAGTTTTAAATCCTGTTTAGATTATGCTCTTGATATTATTGTTCCACACGAAAAAAATTTTTATGATAGGCTGGAAGAGAAAAATGATTTATGATTTTAAGTGTAAAAATTGTAGTTATGAAGAGCGTGATAAACGCTCTGATAAACCATTGGAAAATACTATAATTTGTCCTAAATGTGGGCAGAAAACTTTTGAAAAAATTTTTAGCACAAAAAACGTGCTTATAAAATTTATGGGAATAAAAGGAGAAAAACAATGAGCTGGTTTATTTTTATTTTGGTTCTTGGTTATTTTGGTTTTAATGTTTCTCTTTTCTGGGTTGAACACGAATATCGAAATAGTGGTTTATTAAAAGAAATTATACTTCTTTTATTTGGCTGCTTTATAGAAGCAGTGGAGAATTTTAGAGTTATTTTTCGTAAGAATAATCAACTATAAGGAGAACTAAAGATGTTTGAAAATAGTCTTTATAATTCAATGTTAGCTTGGATTGGTGGAGTTGGATTAGTTCAGGTAATAGTAGAATATTTAAAAAAATTATTCTGGTTTGTTAAAGATAAAAAGCTTCTTGGATATGTTCTATCAATTCTTGTTTCTTTTGCTGTTGCTGCTTTATACCTGTATCTAATTGGAAGTAAGATATATCCTGAATTTATCCTCTATGGAATTCCTTTTTGGGTAACAAGTTCTGGGATTTATGATATTTATCATCCATCGAAACAGCAATGAAAAAGAAAATGATTTTTATAATTGTAACGGTATTAATTTTGTCTGCTGGGTTATTTTTCTATGAACAGGGACGAATATCACGGCTTAAAGCTGAAGCAGTTACAGAGAAAGAAAAAATAGCTGAACTGGAAAAGCAATCAAAAATATTAGATAATCAGCTCTCAACATTAGTAAAGTTAAACAAGAACCTTGAGGCAAAATTTCAGGGTCTTGAAAAAGAAAAATCAGAATTAATAGCAAAGCTCAAGGATAGTGAAAAACGGCTGGCTGAAATTCAAGGGCAGGTTGAGGCGATGACGCCAGATGAGATGGTTCAGACAACGAGAAGAATTTTGAAGGATAATGGCGTTGAAAAAATAGACGCTGGAGCGAGATTTAGTCTGGCGGCGTTTAAGAAAAATACTTCAATCCTACTTCAATGGGAAGAATTTAGCCTTATAAAAATTCCAGCATTAGAGCAAAAAAGTGACTTGCAAGAGAAAGAACTACTTAACCTTGAGAACCAAGTTTTCCTTTGGAAAGAGAGCGACCGAATATGGAAACAGAAGAACGCATTGTGGCTTGGAGAGAAGACTACTCTTAATGACCTGCTAAATAATTATCAGAAACAAATTAGTAGCCAGAAAAGACAGAAATTCTGGACGCTGCTTTTAGGTCTGGCTGCAGGGTTTGGAATTCACGCCTTACTTGGGGGTAAGTAAGATGGCAGCGAAAGAATATTATGACAATTCTGGAATTTCTACAGATGAAATTGAGTATATTCCAGTATATCCTAAATATGCCACAAATTATACTGTAGATAAAAAAGAAACTACTGTTGTTGAGGAACTTAATAAGCTTAATAAAAGGCTTGACAGAATTATAGCAATCTTGGAAGAAATTAAAAAGGAGTTAAAATGAACGATAAGATTAACAAAATTAAACAGGCTTTAATTATACAGATTGAAAATGGTTGGCTGTTACAGATTAATCAGGATAAGACTTATTATGCTGCAACTATAGAAGGGGTTGCCAGACTTCTTGAGAACCTGAATATAGCTGTTGATGAAGAAAGACTTGACAAAAGTTGAAAAATATGATATAATATAAGTATAGTGGAAGAAGAGCTATATTTAGTGGGTGGTCGTAGTGGCAAATATTGTGACAGGGGTGGGGGTCAGCCACTAATCTTAAACTTTATCAAGATGACTATAATTATTTGTTTTTTTGTAAAATAAGGAGAATAAAATGGATTATACTGATGAAGAAAAGAAAAAGAGAGAAGAAGAGAAACAGAAATTAATGGAACAGTTTCCAACTTTAGATGATATTAAAGCTGAACAGATAAAAGTTCAAAAAAGGATTAATGACGCAATGAGGGGTAATTGGGAAGCTGATGAGACTGGAGTAAATGCTCTGCAGGATAGATTAGCTCTTCTACAAGAAATAGAGCGAGAGTATAAGGAAAAGAAATTAAAAAAGAAAGTTAAACAAAGTCTGCAAGAGGCAAATTTTGGGGTAAAAAGTGAGGAGACCTAAAAGCTTACCAGTTAAAAATAAAACTCCTTTAACTGCCAGAGAAAAGAAGTTTG
>Ga0315298_1001747_pt1 | contig 38882 bp, 28 predicted proteins | sample WHS_1_MG_FD_203077 | JGI IMG/M metagenome (GOLD analysis project Ga0315298, IMG submission 203077) | Extremophilic microbial mat communities from Washburn Hot Springs, YNP, Wyoming, USA - WHS_1_MG | ecosystem: Environmental > Aquatic > Thermal springs > Hot (42-90C) | place: USA: Wyoming... | reverse complement strand
TCTGCGAAGCCGTGGCACACACACTCTCACACGCCGTGTGCCACTGCTTGCCGTAAGGCAAGCAGTGTAAGTCCAGCGAAGCACTGCTTCTGCGAAGCCGTGGCACACACACTCTCACACGCCGTGTGCCACTGCTTGCCGCAAGGCAAGCAGTGCAAGTCCAGCGAAGCACTGCTTCTGCGAAGCCGTGGCACACACACTCTCACACGCCGTGTGCCACTGCTTGCCGCAAGGCAAGCAGTGTAAGTCCGGCGAAGCACTGCTTCTGCGAAGCAGTGGCACATACGACTTGGCACGTCGAGTGCCGCTGCCCCGAGATGGACATTTCGGCTAGAATCGCAGTGGCCGACGACGGGTTTTGTGCCCGCCGGCTCAAAGCGACGGCTGGTCGGAGGACGGTACCATGGCACCCCCTGGCGGAGAGATCCAGCGCCAGATGGACAATCTGGTTCACTGGGCCCAAGACTTGGCTCGGCGTTGCCATTACCGCTCGGCAATGGAAGCTGCGTGCGAGCTGAGTGCGCTGGCCAGACGCCACGGCCGGCTGTTTCCCTACCTGAGGTCCGCCCTGTTCATGCTCGACGCAGCCAGGGCCACGCTCGACCCGGACCGGGGGGTGGAGACCGCGGTGGAGACGTTGGCGATCCTCGAAAACCTCCACAAGGCCCGCCAACTCCAGCCGGACTTGTCCGACGAGGAACACGGCCGCATGGCCCGAACGCTGGCGTGCGACGTTTATGCGCTGTTGGCTGAGCTGGTGGGACTCCGCGACGGATACAACTCGGACGGCTTTCACGAGGTGATCGATGAAGCCACCGAGGTCTGCCGGCAGCACGATCGCTCCGACCAGATCGCGCGCTTCCGTTGCTTCGCCCGAGACGAGTTTCTGGCGGCCGGCGATCTGGAGATGTCTCTTGAGCAGGCACGCGCAATCGGCCTGTCGCCTCCCGGCCCCGGATTGCTCGACCTGCGCTGGCCGGCGGCGTGGCATATCGCCTGGGTGTTAGAACTCAATGGCCAACTGAGCGACGCCTGGCTCTCGGCAATCGAGGCCCTGCGCTTAGCCCCCACCCACGACAACCCGCTGGATGCCCGCCTGCAAACCTGGGTGCTGGCCGAGGAAATCTCCTGGCTTGGCGGGCGGGGCGAGCTCCTAACGGCCTTGGGCGATCGAGAGGGATGCCCCTGTGAGCCTCCAGTGTTTCCACCGCCGGGCGAATATCCGGCCATCGAATTGCGTTGCGCCCAGCGGGATGCCGTAGCAGCGTGCTGTGCGGGCCAACCAGCCCAAGCGGAGCGGCTTTTGGCCGCCTGGGATGAGCGGCTGAAGCGCGGGCATGCGTGGACGCCGTGGCTGGAACTGCGGCTGCGGCGCATCGCAGCGGCGTGGCTGGCCGGGGATTTCGCTCAAGTCGCCGCGCTGGCCGGCCCCTTGGAAGCCCAAGGGCACCAGGCGCGACATTGGCAGGTCTTGGGCCGCCTCCGGGCCCTCCGTGATGGGACCGTGCCGGCAGCCCCCGTCCCTTTCCTGGCCTGGGCCACGTGCGGGCCCTTTGCCCTGCCGACTGAGGAGCGGGCCTCCGCTGCTAGGGCATCCACCCCCCTGGCCACTGCGGGCGCTAGCGGATTCACGCCCTCCTCCGGCCCATCGGACAGCGACCACGTTTGCCCGACCCCTGCGGAACCCGCGGCCCCTTGCACGCCGGTTGCCGATCGCATCCCCTGGGCGACCCGGGTTGCGCAATGGCAACAGCGGCTGAGGGCAGCCCAAGGCTCGCCCGAAGCCCTTCGCTGCGTGGTGGACGAACTGTTAGCCGTCCGGCCGGACGAGGTGCACGAGGCCGACGAGGCCGCGCTACTGCTGGAGTTGGCGGACCAGGCTGCCCCGGCGGCAGGCCGGGCCGTCGATGCTTGGCGCTGGGCCGAACCGCTGGCCCAGCGATTCCCCTCCTCGGCCGATGTGCTGAACCTGGCAGCCGATCTGGGCCATGCCGCCCGCACGGAGGCCCCGCAATCGGCCGATCGCGTCGCCTCGCTCGAATGCCTGGAACGGCTGTTTCGGGCGTCGCTGGAGTTGGACATCGAGCGGCCGAGGAATTTCGGCCGGGCCGGTTTCTTCTACCGCGATATCGGCCGCCAGAGCGAGGCCGAACGCTGCTTGGCCCGCGGTTTCCGCCTCGACCGCACCGATGCCGCCATCGTGCTGGCCTTAGCGGAACTGTATTGCGATTCCGACCGGCTTCGCGACGCCTTGGCGGTGCTGGACATCAGCCTCCGCGAAGGATGCAGTTGCGCCGACGTGGCCCGGCAGGCCGGACTGATCAGCCTCCGCCTCGAACGCTACGGCGCTTCGGTCCAGTACTGGCGGCGCGTGGAAGAACTGGCCCCGCACGAACTCTGGACCCATTACTACCTCGCTTTGGCCCACCTGGGCCTCAACCAAGCCGGCGAGGCACTTGCGGCTTTGGAGGAAGAACAGTTGCGTTTTGGCTGGCCCGGCTTGCATTTGGAAATTCTCCGGGCGTGTGCCTCTAGCGCCCAGGGAAACGTCGCCCAGTTCCGCCGGCACTTTTGGCAGGCTCGCCAGACACCGCTGCTCGAGGTGGACTACGTGAGCGAAGAGGGCCTGGAACAACTCTTCGAGAAGCTTTATGTGGCCGCGCAATGCCTGCCCCCCGGCGACCCAGAACGCGCCGAACTGGAGTCCTGGATGCTGGCCGCCGGACTGGCGCCGGATCGCTTCTTCCTCGAAAAGCGGCGACATAACCCGCCGCGCGGCGGGCTGGGATTCTACGTGTTCCGCCTCAAGCAGCCGCTGGACCAGGGATGGTCGACCTTCAAAGGATGCCGGGCCGGCCAAGAAGACTGGCAGGCCTACGTGGGCTCATGGGGTGTGCTGGCCCCCAGCGCTGCCGAGGCCGAGAAGACTGCGCTGGACTGGCAAGGGCGATGTTATCCGTTACCCGCAGAGGTGCTGGACTTCACGGTCCACTACGAGGATTGCTATGACTGCCCAGGGGCGGTCTGGCAGGGCCGGCGCGAGGGGATCGCCCGGACGTAGGAACAACCGCTGCCCGTGCGGGCCGCCACGCGGGGCGGTCCCGGTCGGCCCTGTCAGGCACCGCTCAGTACGTCCTGGAAATCGCCCCGCGATCCGCCATGGCGAAGGGCCGATTGGATCATCATCCACTCGCCCACGTTTTCGAGGTTCAGCAGGCCCACCAATTGCCCGTGTCGCAATACGGGCATGACGGGGCAGTGCCCCTCGCGCATGCGTTGGAAAGTGCTGTCGAGCATTTCGGTTTCCTCCACCGCGGCACATACCCGCCGCATCACGTCGCCGACGCGAACCTCCTGACCCCGCTGGGCCAAGGCAGTCAGCAGATCGTGGCGGGTCAGCACTCCGACCACGTTGCCATTTTGCACCACGGGGAAGTCGTGCTGGTAGCCCGCCAGCAGTTCTTCGATCACCGTGGGAAGCAAGTCGTCTTCATGGACCGTGCGGAAGCGGGTCATCATGGCCGCCCGAACTGGCACCCCGCGAAGCAGCCAACGCGCCTGCACCAGGTGTGCCTCCTGTTGGGCCCCTAGGTACACAAACAGGGCGATGAACAGCAGGAAGGGGTTCACAAACGGGGCGGCCAACCCGAAAAGAATGGCCACGCCCTGGCCGACCGTGGCCGCAATCTCCGTAGCCCGTACGTAGTCCATGCGCTGGGCCAAAAAAGCTCGCAATACCCTGCCCCCATCCATAGGAAACGCCGGCAGCAGGTTGAAAATCACCAAGAACACATTGACCACCATGAGGTTGGTCAGAAAACCTCCGGGCCGGAAGACCGAGGGGCCCAGGGGGCTGAATGCCCCGCCAGCAAACAGCACGGCGGCCAAGGCCAGCGCGATGACCACGTTGACCGCCGGGCCAGCCAGGGCCACCGCCAACTCCTGCATCGGCTCTTCGGGCATGCGAGCCAGTCGGGCCACCCCCCCAATAGGCAGCAGCGTGATGTCTTGCGTCTGGATGCCATACTGTCGGGCGGCAAGGGCGTGGCCCAACTCGTGGGCCACTACGCAGGCAAAGATAGCCAACACCAGGAAAACCCCCTCCACAGTGTCCCACGTGCCCGCACCCTGAAGGTAATGGCTGGCCACCACCCAAGCAATCAAGATGGCAAACGTCCAGTGGAGGTAAATGGCAATCCCAAAAACCTCGCCAAGCTTCCAAGTACCCCGCATGGCGAAACCCTCGATCGATGCGTTGACATTCGTTGACTTTATTTGGCAGTCAGTTACGGCGCAGCTAGCCTGCACTGCACATAGCATGCCAATTCGGTGCGAATGGGCCGCAGGGCCGCAGGTTGGCCCTTGCCAGTCTGCGGAGGGATTACCCTTCGGTCGCGAAAGCCGCCGAACCGTCAAAGGAAATTGTGCTAAAAACTTGAAGTTTGCGCCCCCGTGCTAACCTGCCCGAGGGCGGCGCCCCTCAGGACGCCCATGCCGCCTTCTTAGAAGGCCGCGGGGTTAACAGTCAGATGCCCTGAAAGGGGCCGACCGGGCGCCGCCGCCCCATCGGGCCGTCACGGTACCCCTCAGCGCCGCCCTTCCTCAAGTTCGACGCTTTCCAGAAGGAGGTCCCGTCCCCCCTGGATAGCGATTTCGGAACTGCCGCACTGCGGGCAGGCCATCACCAGATCGTCGATGGGCGTGCGCTGGCCGCACTCCCCGCAAACGCACTCGGCCCCGGGCTGCCGAATGCGAAACTCCGTCTGGGCCAGCTCTGTCCCCTCGGTCAAAAGTCCCAGCGCAAAGCGCACCGAGTCGGCACACACGCCCGAGAGCACCCCGATACTCAGCTCCACGCGGGTTACCCGCCCGGCTTGGCCCGATTGGCGGACCACCTCGTCCACCTGCTGGAGAATAGCCTCGGCAATACTCAACTCGTGCATCGCTTCATTTGACGGCACGAGGCCAGGCCCGGCAAGCCCCGGCGGGAGGCGCTCCGCCGCGTCGGCCTTTAAAACCGCCACTGCTGCCTGCCGCTTGAGGGGCCAGGGGGCTTGGCTCCTTCGCCCGCCGTCAGAGCGGCTGCCTGACTGCCCCCCATTACACTGGGGCTACTTCATGCCCTCCAGCATCGCGCGGAACTCCTTGGCATGGTCGGCGACGGTCCGGTCCGGCCCGTAGAACTTGATGAAGTAATTGCCGGCCTCGGTCTCGATCACCGCCCCCAGCATTCGATAGCCGGGCCGCTCGATTGGCGGAGCAAACGGTCCGGGGGCATCGCGATAGGTGCCGGCAATCTCCACGATATGCACGTTGCGGCCAGCGATCTTCTTGTGCTCGATTTTGGCGGAGTCGCGGGTCGAAGCCCCATCGGCCTGGGTGAACTGGCCCAACCACCGCTGGATGTTGGCCTCGACGCTGCCCCCGGCGGTCATCACGGTCACCCGGCCATCCGCCTTGTCGCCCTGCGTAGCCGGCACGGCAAACTCGTACTCGATCAGCTTCACTTTGGGGACCTTCGGAAGCCACGCGCCGGGAGCCGTCAGCGTCACGCCGGGTCCCAGCCGCATCACGACCGGTTCCTTGCGCTCCGCGCCCGTCGCCCCAGCGGCCCACGCCCCTACCAACAAGCTCCCTATGCCAAAAATGCCTAAAAGCCGTCGTTTCATGCTAGTCCTCCAAAGGTCATGCCGAATCCCTGGCCGGCCAAAACGCCCGCTGGCGGGCCAGCCGTGGGCAAGTGTTTCCTCTGTCAGGACGACAATCCAGCCCACGAGCTGCCCGCCCGGCCGCCCCCTGGGAAGGATCACGCCAACACCCAAGGCGGCCGATATGCATAACCCCCTGTCAAGCGGCCAGTTACGGCTACTTTGCGGTGCATGGTTTCCTGGGGCCCGTCAAGCGAAGCGGGCTGTGTAATCAGCCTTTCAGACAAGCAAGACACTTCGCCGATACGAAGCCCACACGCTACGTCGTATCCTCGCAATCGGCAACGCAAGGCCGTTCTCGGCAGTCCTATCCGGCACCGGCCGCCTCAGCCGGCAATGGGTTTGACCGACGTCTGCTTAGTAGGCACAAGTTTGGGGCACGGGGGTTCGGCCACTGCGATGCCGCGGGCCCGGAGGGCGCAGGCCAGGGCCGCCTTGAACTCGCCAGTCGCCCGGCCGAAGCCGATCTTCAAGGCCGTTAAGGCCCGCTCACCCGGCACCCGCTGCAAAGCGCACCGCACGTCCTCGCGAAGGTCGGGATCGTCCAGCAGGCTGGCCGCCCCGTCCGGGTCGATCTCGTCGTCGCGGATGATCTCCGAAAGCATCCACACCACATCCCGGCGGAGTTGAACGGGAAGCTGGGCGTTATCGAGCACGTCGAGCAGTTCGGCCACCACGGCCGCTCGCTCGTTTTCCGCTCCGGGCCGGCCCGCAGTCCGCACAATCTTCCAAAGGCCACGGTTGGCAGCCCGGGCTACCTCCAGCTCTCCGGTGGCGGCTACGCCGGCCAGCGGTTTGACCGCCGGGGCCCCCACCTTGCCCGCCGCTTGCCACGCCGCCGCACGAACCTTCGGATCTTTGTCTTTGACACGGGCGATCAGCACATCAACGGTCAGCTCTTCCATCGGATATTCCCCTGAAACACAGATGTCATGGTATGGTCCGCGGCCAAGGCCGCTTTGCCGTCGCCAGCCCCCTGGCGGCGGTTCAAAGGTGATAGGGATGCCGCTGCGGCCGGCTCATCATGCGGCGGGCCTGCTCGTCTCCCACGATTTCCATCTTCGATTGATCCCAGTGCAGCGTCCGCCCTAGGATGTACGCCAGATTGCCGAGGATGCAGAGATTGGCTACGCCCACGGCCGCTTCGATGTTCATGATGGTCTTTTTGCCAGTCTTGATCCCCTCGACCCAATCCTCCTTGTGACCGGGGCTCTTGTACACATCCTTGGCCCCCGGGGGCGGAACCCATTGGCGGGCCTTTTTTTCCACCCACGTGCCGCCGTCGCCGCCCCAGTGGTGGAACGTCCCCTTGTCGCCGTAATACACGGCGCCGTAGCCAGGACGCTCGATCTTGCCGCCCGGCTCGTCGCCGGTCCGAGGTTCGGGCGGGACCGGTTTGCCAGGCTGTTCCCAGATAAGCACCCAATCGGGATTCTTGAACGTGTACGTAACCTTCATCTCCTCGCAGCTATCCCACAGCCCCTGGATAGGCTCCGTGCCCGTGGCCTCGATGGTTACCGGACCGGTGCCGTCGGCCCCCATCCACCACATGGCGCAGCTCATCACGTGGGCGCCCCGGTCGCGGATCTGCCCCCCGCCGGATTCCATCAGCCAGCGAAAAACCCCATGGAGATAGCGAGGGTTGTAGGGCCGCCACCGCATGGGCCCCAGCCATAGGTCCCAATCCAGTTCGGGCGGCGGATCGCGGTCCGGCATGGGATGATCGTCGCTCGGGCTGGGATAGTGCCAGCACTCCACCCGCGTGATCTTGCCGATATTGCCGTTGACCAGATAGCGATGGGCCAAATAGGCCTCGGGCTGCGAGCGGCCCTGGGACCCCACTTGCACGGCCACCTTGTTCTTCTGCGCCGCCGCGATCATTGCCTTGCCTTCCTCGATGGTGCAGCAGGCAGGCTTTTCCACATACACGTGCTTGCCGCACTCGGCCGCATGCACCATCTGCACGGCATGCCAGTGATCGGGCGTGGCGATGATCACCGCATCGATGTCCTTGCGCCCCAGCAGCGCGCGGTAATCGCGATACGGCTGGCAGCCCGGCCCGCAGCGCTTCACCGCGGCGGCCAGACGCTTCTCATCCACGTCGCACACCGCCGCAATGTTGGCCTTACCCTGCTGCCGCCACCCCAATATCTCGCCGAGGTGATAGTTCCCCATGCCGCCCACGCCGATAAACCCGAACGTGAGCCTCTCGGCCGCCCCGCCGGCGGCCAAGGCCTGGCCGGGAATGATCTGGGGAGCGGTCCACGCCGCCCCCGCGCCCATGGCCGCCGTCTTCAAAAACCGGCGACGCGTCGGTGTGTCAAAGTGCTTCATAGCCTCAGCCTTCCAGGAACCGGATACTACCAACCCAACACAAACCACGCCCACGCGGTACCCCGCCCCTCGTCACCCCGCCCGCAGCCTATCCGAACCACCCGCCCAGTTCAAGGGCCCAACGTCCGCCCCGCAACACTCAGCGCCCGAGAGAACTTCTGCAAAGCCGGGCGGATGTATTGCGCGCCGTCTCCACTTCCGTAATCGTCGGTTCCGTAATCGTCGGCACGAGTCCCGGCCCACAGCGGCAAGCACCATCGCCACCAACCTCGCTCCGGGGCCGCTCGACGCTGGTCCTCGCAGCGCTTAAAAGCGCCGCCGGCGACGCACGTCCCCTCAAAAGGCACAGCGTACCAGGGCCGCTTGGCCGCTTGGGCCCACCGGGTTCTTCCATACCGTGAAACGTGGTACACTTGTGTGCTGCGGCGAAAGCCGCCCGACGGCCCATGCAGGCTGTTGCCTAGCGAGTACGCTGGGTAGGAATCTGGCAGCCCGCCAAGATTACAGACCTTGAGAAATCTGCAACATCGGCCCCGGTAGCTCAGAGGATAGAGCACCGGTTTCCTAAACCGGTGGTCACAGGTTCGAATCCTGTCCGGGGCGTTTCAAAAACACGTCCAGTGTCTCGGTCACTATCGCGCAGAGGTAACCTCGGCGGGCGGTCTTCTCCGACGACTGGGTGCGGCGGGCGATCGATGCCGACGGGGAGGGCCACCTCGACGGCCGGCGGGTTTTCGTCTACGACGGCAACGAGATGGTGATGGACTTCGGGCGCCAACTAGCAGCGCACGCAGGTCGGCGACTTTCCGGTTCGGGGGCGAGCGCCCGGCGAAGCCCGGGCGTGAGCACGGGGTGAGCGATCCGCACGGTATCCCGCGCCCACCGGCGGCCGAGCCCCGGGCGTAAGCTCGGGGTGGGTGGCGCCGCGGTAGCGCCGGAGGGAGTTTGGCCCCGGGGCCACCGAGTTCTGCGGGTGACACCGGGGGCTCACGCCCCCGGCTCGGGGCACGTGTGCCACTGCTTCGCCAGAAGCAGTGCGGAAACCACCGGATGCCACTGCTTGCCTTTCGGCAAGCAGTGGCACACGGAGGACGTTGACGGGGGCACGCCGGAGCTGGTCAAATGGACCTTGACGGACCACTTGAACACCGTGCGGGACATTGCCCGGTACGACTCCGAGAGCGATACGACCACCGTGGTCAACCACCTGGTGTACGACGCCTACGGCAACGTCACGTCGGAGACGAACTCCGCGGTGGAGAGTCTCCTCCTCTTCACGGGCCGGCCGCTGGACGCCGACACGGGCTTGCAAAACAACCTCAACCGCTGGTACGACCCTGCGGTCGGCCGCTGGCTGAGCGAGGACCCGATAGGGTACAACGGTGGCATCAATCTCTACGAGTATGTTAACGATAATCCGCTGCTGCTGGTCGATCCGGCCGGCACGGCGGAGATATCGGAAGACGAGGTTCTAGGGGCCGCCTGCAGAGGTAACTGCCGGACGACCGAGATTAGCTCGGGGGACATAGCCAAGCAGCCGGGCACCATCGCGCTCGTCTGCTGCCGATCTGGCGACTACGCTATGCACTGGAACGACACCAACAAGGATGTTCTTGCCTTCCTAAGATCCCTTGATGAGGATGGCTGCGGGCTATCGGATGCGGTTAGGACACACGAAAAGCATCATTTCGAGCAGCTCAAGAAGATCTGCGGACGGGACTTCTGCAAAGGGAAGGACTCGACCGCGGGAAAGATACTTGCAGTGATCCCGCCCAGCAGCCCTGGATGCAAGGACATGATGGAATGTTTTGCCCACCTCGCCGGACTTAAGTATGCGTTGGACAAAGGGCTGAGCTACGACAGTAGCAGTGCGAAAGGGAAGAAATGCTGCGCGAAAGCCCTGGCGCTTGTCAAGAATGACATCGCGATGATGCAGAGATACGGATGCCCTCCTGCAATGGCAAAGTTCCTGGACATGAAGAAGATCGAACAGCTTGAAAGATGCTGCAGGTGAGGAACGGGCGAGGAAGTGGTGGAGTGTGTCAATCGTTGGACAGTACCCGAGGTTCTCTCCATGGTCCATTTAGCAAGGCGCTGGATGGTCAGCCCAACGTGGGCTAGCCCTTTGTTGTGCGTGCTTACCGTGGGAATCATTCACGCTGCCGAACCGATTCTTCGGCTTCCTAAGGACCGCGATAGTTGCTTTTGTTGCCGCGCTTTCACGAACACAAATTACCTCGTGTTTCGGAAGGAGGGCAGGTATGTCCATGTCAGCCGCGCCCACGTCGGAATAATTATCTGCGACCAGGGCGAATGGAAGCAAAACAATCTGGGGACCGTTGAGCTTCGGTCCGGGATGAGGGTCAAGAGCGTTCAGTGCGGGCCCTTGGCTATCCGAGTGGAGCGTGTGGAGGTTTTACGCACATTGACCCCGCTGAAGGCTGACATAGCTTCGTTCCTGGCCAGAAGTAGGGGGGATTCGTTCTCGCGCGAGGAGATCGAGAGAGCATGGCAGTACCGCTTCCAGCTGATTGCGGACTCACCGGAAGTGAGTTTCCCGTTTCCGGCTGTCACGGTCGCGCCTGGGGTCAAGTCGATAACGCGAAGGGACGTGGAGAATCTTCTTGAAGCGTGGGACAAGTACCTCGCTGACGGCAATAAGAACCTTCTTCATGCCACTCCGGTGGTATTTCAGAGGAGAGCCTTCTTTGTTTCCAACGACGACCCCCTGCTATTGTGCGCGAGTCTGGACGACGTGAAGAAGTCACTCGATACGTGGGCAGGGGAGGGAACCTGTCCGTATTTTATTTACGTGATGATACCTTATGAGCAATACCTCGACGAGATCAAGAGCCTGCAGCCGTTTCTCTTTCGCGACCGTCGTCCAGAAGACCACAAAGGGACACAGGAGGAAGCCGATGGAGATGTCACCGCGTTGGGTAGGGAGCCCTAGCATTACCGAGATAGCGCCTCGTCGATCGACGGGTTCAGAATTGCGTCTGAGATCCGCGCCCAGTCAAGTAAAGTGGACACGGCTTGCCGATTGATTGCGGCGAGGGTCGGCCAGGCGGGTTCATGGAACATGACTGTCCGTGCCCTCAAACGTAAAGTGGCGGGCATTGTCCACCCCACACGACTTTTCGGTTCAGGAGGGAGCGACAGGCGGCGAGGGGCGAGCCCCCGCCGTAAACCCGAAGTGATGCATCCACACGGTATCGCGCGCCCAACGGCGACGAGCCCCGAGCGTAAGCTCGGGGTGGATAGCGCCACGGTAACGGCAAGGGGTTGCCGGCACTGGGGGAACCGAGATCTCCGTCTCGCACCGGGAGCTGACGCTCCCGGCTCGGGGCGCGTCTGCCACTGCTTCGCCAGAAGCAGTGCGGAAACCACCGGATGGCACTGCTTGCCTTCCGGCAAGCAGTGGCACACGGCGCACGCCAATTCGCAGGACATGCAGGTGGGCGACTTTCCGGTTCGGGGGCGGCCGACGAGCCCCGGGCGTGAGCCCGGGGTGGGTGGCGCCACGGTAGCGCCGGAGGGAGGTCGGCGCCGGGGGAACCCAGTTCTGCGTCTGGCACCGGGGGCTGACGCCTCCGGCTCGTGGCTTAGGCTCCTGGCTGACGGCGCCGGGTGGTGGATCGCGTCCGTGGGGGCCTGATGGCTGAAGTCCAACGAAGCCGGTCACGTGGTACGGGGGTAGCGGGGCAGCAGCGCCGCTTGCTGGCCCCTTGGGGCGTGACTATACTCGGCGGTGTTTGTTTTCAGGCCTGGGCCTGGTGCGTGGCTTGCCCTCGGAGAGATACTGCATGACCGCCCTGGACTGGACCATCGTAGTGGTGTATTTGGCTGGCTGCACGGCGGCGGGGTTGTGGATGCGGCGCTACGTGCGCAACGTGGATGACTTCGCCATTGCCGCCCGCGAGATGGAGGTCAATTTGGGTGTGGCGTCGCTGGCCGCCACCGAGGTGGGCATCGTCACCGTGATGTACACGGCCGAGATGGGGTTCAAGCACGGGTTGGCCGGCGCGACGACCGGGGTGTTGACGGCGCTGGCGATGCTGGTGGTGGGGCTTACCGGTTTCGTGATTGTTCCCTTGCGCAACGCCCGGGTGATGACGATTCCCGAATTGTTCGAAAAACGCTTCGGCAAGCGGGTGCGGTGGCTCGCGGGGCTGGTGGTGATTCTTGGCGGGGTGCTGAATATGGGGGTCTTTCTGCGGGCCGGCGGCGACTTTTTGATGCATGTGACGGGCATGGACCCCACGGCCAGTCTGCCCCTTCCTGGGACAACCTGGTCCTTGGGCTACCTGCAACTGGTGATGACGGCGCTGTTGGCCATCGTGCTGGCGTACACGGTGCTGGGCGGGATGCTGTCGGTGCTGATTACCGATTACCTGCAGTTTTTGGTGATGGGTGCGGGAATCGTGGTGACGTCGGTGCTTGTGCTGCGGAGCGTGGGGTGGACCGAGTTGCCGGGGCGGCTATGGGATAGGTATCAGAAGGCGGAGGTGTACGGGCCGCCGGAGCAAGCCAAGGTGGAGGAGATCGGCCGCCAGTACGAGGTGATGTGCAAGTCGGAGGCCTCGGCACGGTTTCGGGAGCAGTGGGCGGGTCTGGTGGGGCCGCTGGCCGAACGCGGAACACTGGTAGGTACCACGCCGCCTCGGCCGGGCCGGCCTCCTGAAGTGCCGAAGGTGTTTCGCTTGTCCCACCCTTTCGATCCAACGCGCAACGAGGGTATGGGGTGGGGGTACGTGATCTGGCAGGCCATCACGGCCTTGGCGGTGGTTACCACTTGGCAGACAACGATTGCCCGGGTGCTGGCCGCCCGCGATGCGGAGACGGCCAAGCGTGTGTACCGTGGGACATGGTTTTACTTTGTAGGTCGCTGGTGCCTTCCGGGTTTGTGGGGCGTGGGAGCGCTGCTGTATTTCGCTTCCCATGGGGGGTTGGAGCCCGGGGTAACCAGCAACACCGCCATGCCGCGGTTTTTGAATACCGTGCTGTCCGGCACGTACGGGTTTATGGGCCTGGTGATTGCGGCGATGCTGGCCGCCGAAATGTCGACCGACAGCGGCTACCTCCTGACGTGGGCGACGGTGATCTATAACGACTTGATCTGCCCTTGCCTGCGCAGGCCGCTGTCGGAGCGGGCGCGGCTGGTGATCATCCGGCTGGTGGTACTGGCCATCGGGCTGTTTCTGGTGTTTTGGGGACTGTGGTACGAGCCGCCGGGAAGCATCTGGGACTATCTGGCCATCACGGGCAACATTTACCTGGCCAGTCTTTTCGCTATGCTGGTCGGCGCGCTGTATTGGCGCAGGGCAAATAGCTGGGGGGCCGTGGCAGCTATCCTGCTTGGGGCGGTGGGGCCGATCACCTTCCTGATTGTGAACTTCTTCCACCCGGAGGGCACGCCTGGCCATATCCCCGCCGAGGTGAGCGGCCTGAGCGCGTTTGCCTTAGCATTTTTGGGAATGTTTGCGGGGTCGGTGCTAGGCAACGCGTTAGGCACCGGCCGGGGTGCTCAAACCGCCGAAGAGTCGAGCTGAGGACGCTTGCCGATGATCCGCGACCCGTTTGCGTGGTTCTGGATGCTGATGATCGTCGCGTCGGTGTTGTGGTACACGCTGCTATTGGGTTGGCTTGGCCTGCGCGGAGGCCAGGAGATTGTGCGCATGGCGCGATTGTTAGGCAGCCGGCCGCGGCGCGAAGACGGCAACCCGCTGGGGCCTGCCGGACCGTAAGCAGCGCCGCTTTGGAAACCCGGCAGGCGTCGGGAGGGAGACTTTCCGGGTGCGCCATCGATGGACCAAGAGGCTGCCCTTGGGGGTTGACCGCTCAATAGGCGTAGCTGGTGGGAGCGGTCTGCGTGCGCGTGGCCTGCGGCACTTGCCGCGCTGGGTATCCCGGTCGGGAGGCGTAGCCGCCGTGCGTGGTATATCCTTGGCGTGAGGCATACCCCGCAGTGCGCGATGTGGACGGTGCAGTAGCCGGGGGTTTGCCTCTCGGGGGGGTCCGCACTACGGGCGGGCCGCCTTGCCGCCGCACGACGGCGGCACCTTGGCATTCGGGGCAAGGGACTGCTTCGCTCGGCACCACGGAGCTTTCGTAGGGGATGGTGCCGTTGTCGAAGTCGCAGGGGTCGGCACAATCGGGTGGATCACTCAACCATTCGCCGTAGTAGCGGCCGCCACACCCTGCTCCCCAAAAGCAGTGGTGTCGAAACAGGGCGAAAACGAGGGTCAGCGGACCGCAATGGCCATCGGTGTACGGTCCGCAGTCGGAGCAGTCGGCCTGATGGCAGGCCATGGTGGGGCCGCATCGGGAAGGCCTGTAGCAAGCGGCCACCCCACGGTCGCAGGACAAGCCGCAGCCTGTGGCTGAATACCATTCGCCGGTGGGGGAATACTCCATATTGGGCCCCCCGCCGGGGCCATACGGCGCGTAAATCGCTGCGTGAAACACGCCGCAACCGGTTGCGGCCAGTGCGAGGGCGGCTGCGGTGCCGAGCACAAGTACTTGTTTGACCATGCCCAATCCTCATGCGCCAAGACCGAAGCGCCCGCTGGCCAGCGCAGCCCTGGGCAGCCGAGGCCAGACCGGGCGCCATGGGGGCGTTCATCCAAGAGACCCTTATCGGCGGACTAACCCGCAAAATCGAGAAATTCCCTACAGCTTCACAGCGCGAGTTCTGCCTGAGCCTGCCCGCATTGTGCCAAAGTATTTGCACCGCTCAGGGGGAAAGATCTCCGGTCCCCGGGGAGGACGAAATGGTTGGATTCGTTATCCATCGGAGGATCGGCCAGGCGGCCCTGGTGCAACGGCACAACCGATTTTCTTGGCCGATTGAAGAGCCGATGCAGGGCCTGTTGCGCTGTCTTGCGAGTGCCTGTTGACGGCACCGGTCAGGCGGCCAGGAGCCAACCGGCCACGGCGCCGCCGACAATCAGCCATGCTGGAGTCAATTTCCAGCGGAGCAGCGCCCCGCACGAGGCTCCGGCAATCACCAGGCTTTGCCAATCGACCACCACGCGCTGTCCAAGGGTCAGGGTAACGGCGGCAGTGAGGCCCAAGGAGGCGGCTCCCACACTATCGAGGAATCGGGAGGTCCACGCCCATTGGCGCAATCGAGCGATCCAGGGGCTGGTGATGGCCACGGCCGTAAGCCCAGGGAGGATGATGCCGGCGGTAGCTGCCGCGGCACCCGCAGGGCCGGCCAGCACATACCCTACGAAGGTGGCTGTGGTAATCAAAGGTCCGGGAGTGATCTGGCCGACGGCCACCGCGTCGATGAGTTGCTGCGGGTTGAGCCAGCCGAGATCGCGGACCAACCCCCCTTCGAGATAGGCAATCAGCACGTAGCCGGTGCCGTACAACACCGCCCCCACCTTGACGAAGAAGAGCGTCAATGGGACCAGCGGCACAGCCGGGGGCACAGCGGCGATCGCGCCAAGCAGCCAAAGAGTGCTGCCCAGAGCAGGCCGTGTCCCAGTAGGACGGGGCGGGTTGGCCGGGCGCCGGGTTGGTCCTTCCGACGGTTGCGTAGGATGTGTTCCGGTCAGGCAGGAGGCATGGGGATCCGCTGAACTTTTTTCAGTGCCCACCCTCGATTCTGGGGGTGGAGATCCGGTTGGTGCATCTTTGGCCGATTGTTCGCCGGGGGGCCGACCGCGCGGCAGCGACAACGTACCCAGCAGGGCGGCTGCGAGAAGCACGAGTACTTCGTTGGCGCCCAGCAAAGCGGCTGCCGCCACCACGCCTGCCATGGCGGCGGTCATCCAACCCTGGATGGCCGTGCGTGCCAAACGCGCGAGGGCGACGACAATCACTGCCAGCACGGCGGGCTTGACACCGACCAGAAAGGGCTGCACTCGGGGCAGGCTCCCATACGCCAGATACGCCCAACCTAACAGCGCGCTAAGCACCGCCGCCGGCAGGGTGAAGGACACGGCCGAGACCGCTAAACCCAACCAGCCGGCCCGCTGGTAGCCCACATGGGCGGTCATTTCCAGGGCGTTGGGCCCGGGAATCAGATAGGTTGCGCCCCACAGGTCCAGAAACTGTTGGCGCGACATCCACCGCCGGCGTGCGACGATCTCCTCTTCCATGAGGGCCAGGTGGGCGGCAGGCCCGCCAAAGCTGATACTTCCCAGCTTGAAAAACAGACCCGCCAGCTCGGCCAGGCGTTGCCACATGGGGCTGAGTGTACTGCACGGAATGCCGGCCTGACAAGCCGCGCGAAAACCCGTGACCCACGACAGATGCCGATAGGAGTTTGCCAGCGCTGCAATCGGCAAAAACCACGGTTAGCCCGGGTTAGCGGCCCGCTTTGATCTGCCGGGCAAAAGGGGCCGGTTTTACGGCGGGTTGGCAGTCTTGGCTTTGGGCCGGCCGGCCGCCCGCTTGCCCGCCTTTCCCTTTTGCCCTGGCTTGGCGGGTGGGGCGTCGGGCGCTTCTTTTTCCGGCATCCAGCGGGCCATTTCGCGCTTAAGCGGCTCGTGGCCCGGCTGGCCAGCCAGGTTCTTCCATTCCATGGGGTCATGCTGGTGGTCGTACAGCTCTTCCGTTCCGTCGTGGTAGCGTATATAGCGCCATTGTTGGCTGCGTACGGCGTGCTCGCCCCGGCCGTGGGTGGTCAGGGCCATGCGGTCCCAAGGCGCCTGGGGGTTTTCCAAGAGTGGGCGGAGGCTTGGGCCTTGCAGGTGTTTGGGGATGGGCAACCCGCACAGGTCCGCCAGGGTCGGATAGAGGCTCAGGAAATCCACTGGCCGGTGGCAGAGGCCTCCCGGCCGGGTGACCCCCGGCGCCACAAAGATCAGTGGGGCTCGCGTGGATTCCTCCCACAGGGTGAACTTGCGCCAGTGGTGCTTCTCGCCCAGGTGCCAGCCGTGGTCGCCCCAAAGCACCACGATGGTGTTGCCCGCGCGCGGGCTTCGGTCCAAGGCATCGAGCAGCCGGCCCACCTGCTCGTCCACGAAGCTGATGGCAGCCAGATAAGCCTGTACGGCGTCCCGCCACTGGCCCGACTCGACCACGGCTTTGTGGTCTCCTTGCGGATTGGCCATGCGCAGGCCGATGGGGGGAATGTCGTCCAGATCGTCGTCGGGGACCTGGGGCAAGGTGAGTCGGTCTTTGGGGTACAGGTCGAAGTACTTCTTCGGCACGTACCAGGGGAGGTGCGGTTTGACGATCCCCACGGCGAGGAACAGCGGCCGGTCGTCACGCCGCTGGAGTTGCTCGATGGCCCAGGTGACCAGTTTGTAATCGGGCATATCCTCCGGGGCGATGTCCAGAGCGTGCCAGTCGAAATGGGCGCGGTTCAAACCGTTGTAGGGCGTTTTGGGGGCGGGGAGTTCGTGGCGAAGGTAGTATTCTTCCCAAAAGCGGGCCGCATTCTGACTGCCGTGAAAAATCTTGCCGCCGCCGACCACTCGATACCCGCACGCTCGGAAATGCTCGGGCAAGGTGACCACGCCGGCCAGCGTATCGACCCAGTTGTGATGGTTGTGATAGATGCCCGTGGTCGAGGGGCGCAAGCCCGAAAGCAACCCGGCGCGGGCGGGATTGCACGCCGGGGCCACGCAATGGGCATTGGCGAAACTCACGCCGCGCCGGGCCAGGCGATCCAGGTGCGGCGTTCTCACATCGGGGTTGCCCCCTAGGTGCCCTACCCAGTCGTTGAGGTCGTCGATGGCGATAAAGAGCACGTTCGGCCGGGCCGAGGCGGGTTTGTCCGCCGCTGGGACCCCGGCACCCGGCTCAGCCGCCGCGGCACCCGCCACCGCCGCCAAAATCATCGATAGCCAGCCCATTGAGCATTCTCCCTGCAGACCGCGGAGTGTACACCGGCCAACTCGGGCTCAATAAGCATCAAAATGCCAAAGCAGCGCGGTTAGTGCAACCCCTTGGAGACCCGGCGTCGGGTCCACAGCCGGCCTGGCCCGGCCGCCCACGGATGCCGGGCCAATGGCGTGCGGTTGCATTTTCTGTAGATGGGCAGCCCACCTGGCCCGCTTGCCGCCGGTTTGGCGGCGAGCGCAGGCGGTGACGATTCCAGCGTCACAATTTTACTAAGGTTATGTGCGCGGCTCATTGCGCTGGCTCTAACTATGTTGCCCGGGCTGCTCTGACGGCGCATTTTCCGCGCTGCGAGCGAAACGGGGGTGAGGAGCTAAAATAGGCAATCTCTTCTGGTTAGCTTGGCGGGGAATTCGCCAAAGTCTGCCGAAAAGGCTGCCGATACCAGCGCAGCCGATTACTACAAAGAATCCGGCTGTATCTGCTTCTCTCACCATGCCGAGGATACGGCCGGCTCCGTCCCCCCACGGTAATACGAGGAAGCCTATGAGGCGGCAGGACCTGATCTGGCAGCTAGTTGCGTGCGCGTGGCTTGCGGTCCTGGCGGGGTGTCAGCCCCAGCAGCCTTTCTATTTTTCGCACAAGAGCCCGAACCCCGCACACTATGTCAATACGGCCACGGAGATCGAATACCCCGATGTGGAAGTCGCCAGCCTGGACGAAGTGACCGGCGCCAAGCCCCCCTTGACGCTTGCCAACGACAAGCCCGAGCAGACATGGGACCTGCATCTGGAAGAGGCGGTACGCATTGCGCTGGCCAACTCGACAGTAATCCGTGCCGGGCTGGTGGGCGACGTGGGCAACTTCCGCATCCCGGAAAACATCCAGCGGGCGCCGTTCCAAGTGGTCACCGTGTATAACCCGGCCCAGCAGGAGACGGATCCGCGGACGGGGGTGGAAGCGGCCTTGGCAGCCTTCGACGCGCAGTTCGCCACCAGCGTCTTCTGGGAGCGGAACGACTCGCCCCAAAACGCCGGATTCATTCGCCCTCAGGTATTCCAGCAAGACCTGGGGACGTTCCAGGCGCAGATTTCGAAGCTCAATGCCACAGGGGCCCAGATGGCCGTGCGGCATAACGTGCGGTACGACTGGAACAATACGCCCACGTTCGTCCGGCCGATGCCCAGCGAGTGGGATGTTAATTTCGAGGTCGAAATCCGCCAGCCGTTCTTACGGGGATTCGGCGTGGCGTATAACCGCATCGCGGGTCCGGGGACGGTGCCGGGGGTATTCAACGGTGTCGTGATCGCCCGGCTGCGGACTGACCAGAGTCTGGCCGATTTCGAGGCGGCGGTTCGCAACCACGTGGCTGACGTGGAGCGGGCGTACTGGAGCCTTTACTACGCCTACCGGCGGCTGGACGCGGCCATTGCGGGGCGCGACGCCGCGTTGCAGACCTGGCGGAGCGTATACGCCAAGTACGAGGCGGGGGCCAAAGGGGGCAGCGCTCAGGAAGAAGCCCAGGCCCGCCAGCAGTACTTTACGTTCCGGGCCGCGGTGGAGCAGTCGTTCAGCGCCCTTTATGAACAGGAAAGCGTGCTGCGCTACATGATGGGGCTGACCAGCAGCGACGGCCGCGTGATTCGGCCGGCCGACGAACCCACCACCGCCGAGGTACAATTCGACTGGTACGAAGCCCATGCCGAAGCCCTGGTCCGCAGTCCGGAACTCCGGCGGCAGAAATGGGTCATCAAGCAGCGCGAGCTGGAGCTGATCGCGGCCAAGAACTGGCTGCTGCCCCAGTTGGATGGCGTGGCCCGGTATCGCTGGCCCGGCCTGGGCGACGACCTCCTCGATGGGCGCCGAAGCGCGTACGGCTCGATGGTCGGCGGCGATTTCGAGGAATGGCATTTGGGCCTGGACCTGCGGGCACCGTTCGGATTCCGCCGTGAAATGGCCGGCGTGCGCAACGCCGAGATCAACTTGATTCGCGAACGAAAAGTGCTCCAGGAACAGGAACTCGAGCTGACGCACCAGCTTGCCGAGGCCTTCCGCGACCTGGTGCAGAACTATCAACTGGCCCAGACCTTCTATAACCAGCGCGTCGCCGCCCAGACCGAAGTCAAAGCGGTTACCGCGGCCTACGAATTGGGTACGGTAACGCTGGACCTGCTGTTGGATGCGCAGCGCCGCCTGGCCGATGCCGAGGACCGCTATTACCAGGCGCTGGCCCGCTATAACATCGCCATCGCGGGAATCCATTTCCGCAAGGGGTCGCTGTTGGAGTACAACGGCGTGTACCTGGCCGAAGGGCCCTGGCCAGCCAAGGCCTACTTCGATGCAGCCCGCCGGGCCCGGCAGCGTGACGCGGGACATTACCTGAATTACGGGTTCACGATGCCCAGGCTGGTCAGCCGCGGGCCGTACAATCAGCAGGCGGGGGCCGTTTCGGCCGTGCCCGGCGCAATGGCGACACCGGCCGAGGGCTTGCCACCCGAGGCCGGGCCGTTGCCAGAGCCGGCACCCCAGGCACCCGTTCCCCCGATGCCGCGGCAAACTCCGGCAGCGCCCGGTGGGCCGGGGGAGGTGCGACCGCTTCCTCCGGCGCCGACCACGCCCAAGGCCACGCCCCCGTCGGCCTCACCCAGTGACGCAGGAACCGCAGTCAACCCCCAGGCCGGCGCCCGCCAAGCGGCGCAAGCCGAGCCCACGCTGGCGACGGCGGCGCCGCCCTCGGCCGCAAGGCCCAGGCACGACTTGGCGGCCCTCGATCTCTCGGGCTTGGCGGCTAAAGACAAGTCGCCAGGCACTGAGGGGCCTGGGGGCCAATGGGCCCCGGCCACTGTGCGCCACGCTGGGTATGCCACGCCAGCCCCGGAGGGTGGCGGCTCCGAGCGAGTGCAAGCCGCATCATTCTCCGAGTCTCCCACCTCCCACGAGTGGAAGGTAGCCCCTTCGCGCTAAGCCGCTCCCAGTTGCCGGCTTCCTAGCAGACCTGAAGCTGCTTTTCGCACACTCCAACCCTTTGGCATTTCTCGGCGGCTTGGCAAGTCGTGTGCCACCGCTTGCCATAAGGCAAGCAGCGCAATAGTAGAATGCACGCACTGTTTCACCCGCAGGGTGCAAATGCTTCCACCGAGGTAGATAGCCTCAGGGTGTCTTCTCCTTTGGATGGAGCAGTTCCTCAGCCTTTTTCCGGTCAATATGGGCTGGCCGGCGTGGCTGTTAACAGTGGCGCATGGGCCGCCGGTGCCAGATGATGGCGAAACGCCCCTCTGCCAGGTCAGGCGTATCGCGGGCGGCATGGCTTGCCAACCCGCGGCAAAGCGGCTGCGATGGCGGGGCCATCGGACGTCGCCGATTGCAATGATAGGGTAGGGTCTGATTCAGCGGGCTTAATCTTGTCGCGGGCCCCTGGCAAAGGTTAAATTCCTTGTGGCGTGGCACTCGGGCCAGATCCGGACCTGGGGGTGCAGGGCAGCGTGGCTGCTCCAGGTCCGCGAGGACCCTGTGACGGAGAGCGATCTTGAAGCTGCCCACCACCTTTCGCTATGGGGCACGTTGTGTCGTGGAACTCGCCGCCGTGGCCGAGCACCGCCCGGTGTCGCTGCGCGAGTTGGCGGAGTGCCAAAAAGTGTCGGCCAAGTATCTGGAGCATATTTTTCGGGCGTTACGGGCGGCGGGGCTGGTTTTGGCCGTGCGGGGGATGCACGGGGGGTATATGCTGGCCAGGCCGGCCGATCGTATCACTCTCAAAGAGGTGTACGAGGCCCTGGCGGGCTCGACGGCACCCGTGGAATGCGTCGATTGCCGTGAATCGTGCCCCATGCACGAGAGCTGCTTCATGATCGATACCTGGGCCGAGCTGAAGCAGGCGATCGACGACGTCCTCACTCGAACGACACTTCGGGAGTTGGTGGATCGCAAGCGCCGCAAACAGGCAGCCGTCACGCAAATGTATTACATCTGAGGCCGCCGCCCGCGGCGAGCTGGCTCGCCCAAGTTCAGCCGGGCGCGAGGAGGTTCCGTTGGCGGACCAGCCGATCGGTCTGCTCCAGGGTGCTCCATTCGGCTTTGGCGCAGTCGAAGCTTTGGGCGGGGCAGTACGAGCAGTCGCCGGAGGAAGAACGCGCTTCGGGACGCACCACATGGAGCCGGCGGACTTGGACCACGGTCTCCATCCCGGCCGCGTCATAGGAAATGGTTTGCGAAAGGGGCTCGTTCTCCACCGCCAGCACCACGTACCACGTGGTAGCGCCCTGGTCCAGGCTCTGCTGGTTCAGGGCGCGGGCAACGGCGGCGGCACGCGGGTAATCGAGGTTCTCGCCGGCAGGCGCACCCTGGGCCCGCCACACGCAGTTGGGCACATCCAGCGGGGATTGCGGTTCCCAGCCCAATGGCCACCAAATGCCCACCACTTGATAGCGGATGGGCGTACAGAGCCGGGCCGATCGCCACGTACAGCCCAGCGAAGCTGGTTCCACCACCACAGCCCAGCGAGGCTCTGACTCGGCCGGTGGCGCCCGGTTGTAGTCGATGGCAGCCCGCAGGACGGCAAAAACATCTTCGGCCTCGGCCAAGACATCGCCCAATGGGCCGGGCTCGGGCGGCACGTCGTCCGGGCCGGCAGGCGTCCAGTTCGAAGGGCGATCCACCAAGACGGCCTGATAGCAGGGCATATTGCATTCCTCGTCGCAAAACACATGCCCATCGTACGCCTTGACTGCCCGGCCGGCAAGCAGAGGTGGGCCACGCCTTACCAGCCGGCAGCCGGGGGTTCACGAAAACCCCCGGCCCGAAAAGGCCCGATCGGGCCCGGCAGCTCAACATGCGACTTCTATTAGACCATCCGGAAGTGGGGGGCGGTTGTGGAAATACCACAGAGCGGCAGTTACAATGGACGTAGCCGAGTCCTGGGGGGGAGCACCCTAACGAAACGGGCAGGCTGGCCGGAACAGAAGCACGAGGGCACCTGTGGCTATTCCAGTCGCTCAAGAGTTCTGGTCTGCGCAGCGCTTGACGATTGTCGTCGAAGGGCCGGAGGGCACTACATCCATTACCACCAAGACTCCTTGGGCGCGCGTGGGATCGGATGAGCGGGGCGAGGTGGTGCTGCGGCGAGGGGACCTGCCGCGGCGAAGCCTGTACCTGCACGCGACCGATCAAGGTGTGTTCTGGATCAACCTGGCGAGCCCCCCCACCATTGAGGAGCCGCCGCGAGGTTGGCTGAGTCCACGGGCGCGAATTCACGTGGGGCCGTATCGCCTCTCGGCACGGTGGGCCGATGATGGCCACGTCGCCGGCGCAGGCTTGCCGGACCTGTGTGCCAAAGAGACCGTGGCAGAACCCCAGCCGCGAATCCTCATCACCATCGCTGGCCAGCACGTGGCTCGGCGGCGCTTGACCCGACAGCTGACCTTGGTGGGTCGGCGCCGGCCGGCCGCCTTGCGGATCGAAAACCCCGACCTTTCGGATCCGCATTTGGTGTTCTACTGCGAACGCGGCCGGGTGTGGGCCATCGACCTCTTGAGCCGCAAAGGCCTATGGCTGGACGGCGAGCCTTTTACCGCCGTCCTGCTCCCCCTTGGGGCGGCGTTGGAACTAGGCGAGGTCACGTTGAGCCACGTTCTTCCCGGAGCAGATGGGGCGGGCGATCGCGTTCGGGGTCTGGTCGGCGGGGTGCCGTCGATGGGCGCCTCGGCCTTGGAACTTGCCGTGCCAGCGTCGTTTCAAGAGCCCGAGCTACCTCCCCAGGCGCTGCGCCCAGCCACGGCGCCGGTCCAGTCATGGCTTAGCTCCCACGCGGACCAGGATGGCTTGGTGAGTCAAGCCCCGGCCCATTCCGGCCTGGAGATGACTCAGCCCTACCACCATGCGGTCGCGGAGGGGGGGGTCGGCGAGGATGTCTCGGGGGCAGCCACCCATCGCGAAGAACCGAAGCGGCAACACGAGGAGCTTGAGGGCCTGCGGCAGGCTCTGCTGGAACAACAGCGTGCGCTGGAGGCCGATCGGCAACAGCTCGACCAGGAGCGCCAAGCCCTGCAGTCGCGAGGGCAAGCGCTGGAGGCCGAGCGCAAGGGGCTCGAACAACAGCAGCAACTGCACGCCGCACAGCGGGACCAGCTCGAGCGCGACCGTCAAGCAATCCAACGCCAGCGCGAAGCCCTAGAAATCCAGCGAAGCGAACTGGGACATCGGGAAGAGGAACTGGCCCGCCAGCGTCAGGACCTCCAAGCGGAGCGCCAGACGCTATTGGAACGGGCCCAAGCCCTGGAGGGCCTGGCCCGGGAACTTGAGGATCGCCAGAAGCGTCTGGAGGCATTGGAGGCCGAGCAGCAGGCGGCCATCGCTCAGCGGGAAACGCAATGGCAGAATGCCACTGCCCGGCTGGCCGAGGAACTGGCCCGCCTGCAAGCGGAACAAGGCCGGCTAGCGGCCCTTCGTACGGAACTGGCTCGCCAGGCCGAGTCAATCGAAGCCCGGCGCGCCGAGTTGGGCGCGCTTCAATCCGAGATCCAGCGGCAACGCGAGACCCTGGAAGAGGCCCGGCGGCAGTTGGCGGAGCAACAGGAGAAGCTCGAGCAACAGCAAGCCGTTCTGGCCGAGCGGGAAAATGCGCTCGACGAGCGGGATCGCCAATTGGCACAGCGCCAGGAGTCGTTAGATCGCCAGGAAGCGGAGCTGCATGCCCGGCAGCAAAGTTTGCAGTTGGAGGAGGCGCGGTTGGCCACCTGGCAGGAAAGCTTGGCCCACCAGCGCCAGCAGTGGCAATCGCAGGCGCAGGCCCAAAAGGAGCAGGCTGCGGAGCTTGCCTCCCGGCACGAAGCGCTCCAACGCCGGGAAGCAGAAGTATTGGAGACGGAGCGGGCGGTGGCCGCAAGGCAGTCCGAGTTGGATCGCTGGGCCAATGCGCTCCAGGCCCAAGAACTCCAGATCGTGCAGCAGCAGCAGGCGATTGCCGAACAGGAAGCAGCGATTGGCCGGCGGGCCGCGGAACTGGATCGCCGCGAGGCAGCGCTGGCGGAGCGCCAGCAGGCCCTGGCTTTGCGGGAGGAGGAACTTGCCGCCGCCAGCCAGGCGCTTGCCCGTCGCGAGGCCCAGTGCGCTCGTGGCCAAAAAGGTCTGGAGGACTTCGAGGCCCAACTGAGCCGTCGCCAGAAAGACCTCGAGGATCGGCAGGTGGCACTGGACGCACGCAGCAAAGCGCTGGACGAGGCCGAGGCGGAGTCGGCCGCCCGGCGCAAGGCGCTGGAAAAGGCCCAGCGGGAACTTGCTTTGTGCAAGCAGACGCTGGATAGTCGCCAAACGGAGCTTTCGGCTTGGCAGGAAACGCTGCAATGCCAGCAGAAGGAATTGGCGGCCTGGCAAGCGGCCATCGGGGCGGCCGAAGCGGAGCTTGCCCGCCAGCGTTCGGTTCTGGAACACGAGAGGCGTGAACTTTCAGGGCAACGGGAAATGTTAGAGCAATATCGACAGGGGCTCATGGGGCAACAGCGGGATCTGGAGGTGCAACGCGAAGCATTGCGCCGGCAGCAAGAGGAAGTCCAAAAACAGGCTGAAGCAGTCCGCCAGGCCCAACAGGCGCGTGAGCGAGAAACAGCCCACTTGCGGGCTGAACCAGAGCAGGCCAAGGTCGGGCTGGCCACCCCCGTGGCGCAGCCCGAAAGTACGGCACCGCGGGCCAACGAGCCTTCGCCGGATGGTCCGCCAAAGGGCCAGACCGGCCGGCAAGCGGAGTCGCCACCGGTCCCAGGGGCGCCCTCTTCGGGTGAAACAGTTCCGCGGCCACCTCGGCCCGGGCGGCCGGTCCAACCCACAGGCCACGACCCCGAGGAACAGTCCGATCGCTTGCTGGATCGGTTGTTCCAAGTCTCCCGCGCCCGAAGAAGCTGGTGGCAGCGCCTGCGGGGCACCTCGTCGTATTACTACCGCGGGTTCCCGGGCGACGAAGATGCTGCATCGGAAGACGAATCGCCCGACGAACCCGCCGGCCCGCAGCCCGGCAAACCCAAGTAAACGACGCCGTGCCGCTCCGCCGGCCCGCCACGGCGGGAACCCGACTGGCCATCGCATGGCAAGCGGCTTCCTGCTGCCTTGCGCCGGCGGGGCAATATCCAAAGGCCAAGGGCCACCGCAACCGCGACGGTAATCCCGGCCGGCACGACCGGGCCGCCGTATCGCACGAGGTAGAACGCCACCTTGAGGTTCTCGCCGATGACGGTGCGGAAACCCTCTTCGCTGTGCCACCACGACTCCATGCGGAACGTGTCGGGCGGAATCGAGACCATGCAGATGGCGTCTGCCTTGTCCCCCAGCGTCCGGCGGAGGATCCACCGCGTGCGGCGGGTGTGGAACGCGCTGGTAGGGATCAGCACCCGGCCGGGCGGAGCGTCGCGGAGGAACTCAGCCAGCGCCCGGGCTTCGTCATAGGTGGTGCGGTTATCGCGTCCCAGCCGGCGAATGCGCTCCAGTGGCACGCCTCTGAGGGTCAATATCCGGCTGGCCAGCTCCTCCTCAGGTGGGAACAGCCGGGGCGGAGCGTCGGGCGACAGGGCCACATGCGAGACCAAGGCCACGCGGGCCAGACCCGCACGGACCAGGGCGGCGGCCACCAACGGCCGGGTGTTCACATCGCCGCCCAGGACCACCACATACTCGGCCGGTTGAGGCCGCTGGCCCACATCAAGCCAGGCGGCAGCCAGCGGCAATGTCCAATTTCGGGTGACATAGGCCGCCGTCAGGATGATCACTGGCACGATCCAGCGCACCCGTTGCCGCTTCATGGCTCCTCCCCTCGGATGATTCGTGCCACCTTTTGCTCGAACTCGGCGAGACTCAGAGGCGGAGGCAACTCGGCTGGCGGCCCGGCGCAGGCGGTGTGCAGCCGGACAAGCCATGCGTCGGCGAAACGCTTCCATCCCGTGCGGCTTTGCCACCAGTTGGTCTCGTCGTAGGTCCACCGCGGCAGGCCTCGGACCCGCACGCGATGTGCCTCCGGTCCCAGCACCCGGTGCAGAATCGCTCTGCGCCGGCCACTATCGAAGCGGTCGCAAAGAACCACCAGTTCCTGGCCGGGATTGTCGGATAGCCAGCCGGCCAGGCGCTGGGCGTGCTGCCAGGCGTCTTGGGTGGGGGGGCCAACGACGACGAATGCCTGGCCCGAAACCCCCCGAGCCGCAAGTTCCCGCCGGCAGATTTCCTCCCAGCGCGGCACCAAGCCCATCTCGGCCACGCGGAGCGGCAGGGGGGCTACCAGCAGGACGCGCCGCGGAGGTTGTTGTCGGGCCAAGGCGGCCGCCACGTCGAAGACGCCGTCGCAGTCCGGGTCGATGCACACCGCCGTGGCCGCCCCAAACGGCTCTTCGGCTACCAGCGGCCAAGCCGCCCCGCGAAGCAGCGGGGCCCGCAGCAGCCACAAGCCGGCCAAAAAGCCGCTCGCTAACCCCCAAATGCAAAGGCGCTTTCGCCACTTACCGCTCATACCGATTCGCGTGCCGTGCCGCCAACCCAATGGCCCTGCCAACTTGGCAGAAAAGCTGCGCCACTGCGCAGCTCCAATGCGTTTTTGCGAAAAACATCGTGGAAATACCCCAAACTGCGGTGGCGGATACTTGACAGTCGGGGCCATGCCGCCTTATTTGGTATAGGTCGTATTGCTCTGAATGCAAGACAGAATCGCGTATCGGGATCGGCTCACGGGGGGAAGCTACCCATGCGAATGCTCGGACTTGTGATGCTTTCAGGTGGTGCGATCGTGGCGGCTGGGGCAGTGGCAGGGGCTGCCTTCGGCCTGCTAAGCCCCATCGTGCCATTAGGGCTTTTCGGCCTGGGGGTGGCATACGCAGGTCTATGCTGTTTGGGGTCTTCGGCCCAGCAAGGTGGCCAACCGCCGGTGTGAGGCCCGCAGGCCTCAAAGGCTCGGGCGGTTGCTGTGGCGACCGGCGTGGGATCGGTTCGGCTGCTTCCAAACGCGCATCTAAGGCCTCTCAGAACGCCGCCTCCATTACCAATCCTTCTCTTCGGGTTGGTTCCAGCGCGGCAGCAGCCGCGATTGCTCCCGCTGGCGCCGGTCCTGAATTCGCTGGCGAACCTTCGCCATCAGATCTTCGGCATACTGGCGAAGCGGGTCGGCCGGCTGGGCGTGCCCAGGCGGTCCCTTGTCGGCCGTGGCCTTCGCTTGGGGCGACTGCGCTGCCTGACCCGGCGAGCCTGGCGGCCGCGACTCCGGTTTGGAAGCCTCTTGGTTGCCCTGCGATGCTGGAGGTTTGGGCGGCGTCGTTCCGGCCGGCGCTGCCGCAGGCTTTGGAGAGGCGGCCGTGCCAGCCGGCTTTTGCGCGGCGGCTTGCCAGAGGTCGCGATGCGCCCCAATCCATAAACGCACAAGTTCCAGGTTGTGCCTGGCGTCGGCGTGTCGAGGGTCGCGGGCCAGGCACTGCCGAAAATGCTCGCACGCTTGCGCCAATAGCGCAAGGGCCTTTTCGCGCTCCGTGGCCGGCAGTTGCTCCGGCGTGGGACCCAGAAGTTCCTTGGCTTCGGTGGCGGCCAGGCAACCGAGGTTGTAGTGGGCCAAAGCAGCCAGTTCGGGATCGTCCGACTTGCTGACGGCCGCCAACTGCTGGCGGGCTTCGGCGGTGCGGCCCTCGGCGGCAAGCGCAGCCGCGTGCTCCAACGCCTCTCGGCTGTCTTGGCCGGACGACAGCTCAGCCCGGCCCAACTCGCCGCTTCCGAGGTCGTCGTCCGTTTTGCTGGTCGAATCCAGCCTTGGCGGTCCGCCAACGGCGAAGTCCACCGAGTTTTCGGCTCCCGGCGCGATTTCCATCGCAGCCACCAACCCAATAACTACCACGCCGGCCAAGCCGGCCAGTCCCACCCGCCGCCCAGCAAACATCCTGCATCTCATCGCTGTTTCTCCGAAGGCGAACACAGCGGTTTTGCCCGGCTGTGGTTTGATGGATAGCGCGGCATGAGGGCGTCCAGCAGCAAGAGAAGCAGCCCGGCGCCAGCAAACCATTGAAACTGATCGGCATAAATGATCCGTCTTTGTTGCCGGAGGTCGCGGCGGACCAGTGAATCGAACAGCTCGGCCCAGGCAGGCCCGAACAGCGTTTCGCCCCCTCCGGCTCGCAAGAACACCCCGCCGGTGGTCGCCGCTATGCGCTGCAAAAGTGCCTCATCGGCTCGGGACCACACTTCCTGCCCTTCGTAGGTGAGAAACCCTGGTGTGCCGTCGGCCCGCTGCACGGGGATACGTGCCCCCTGCTGGGGATCTCCCAGGCTGATCGTCAAGATCCGCACGCCGCGGCGCGCCGCTTCTTGGGCGGCTTCCTCGGGCCGTGAGCCGTGATCCTCGCCATCGGTGATAAGGACGATTGCCTGGCCTTCAGGGTTCGAGGCGGGCAAGAGATCCAGGGCCTTGCGCAGGGCATCGCCGATGCGGGTGCCCCCTCGCGGCATAGCAAGCGGATGGATTTCTTCCAGCACCTCGCGGACAAAACCGTGGTCCGCGGTCAGGGGGGCCTTGAGCATCGCGGTTCCGGCGAACGCCACCAGGCCCACTCGGTCGCCGGGGATTTCGCTCAACAGCCACTGGACGACCTCTTTGGCACGCCCGAGGCGGTTGGGCGGCACGTCGCCGGCCAGCATGGAGCGCGAGGCATCCAGAAGGATCAGCACGTCAGCGCTTCGCTGGGCCAGGGGTTCCATAGTTGCGCCGAAGCGGGGCCGTGCACCGGCCAGCACCAGCAACGCCAATCCGGCAAGCACCGTGCCGTGCTTTAGCCACGTTCTCCAGGCTGCCGGAGGCGGCATCAGCCGGCTGAGGGCTTCGGCTCGGGCAAACCGGGCGGCGGCCTGGGCCCGCCGGCGCTCCAGGCTCACCAATAGCCAGCCCGCCACCGGCAGCAGCGTGAGCGTCCATAATGCCGCAGGGTTATCCCAGTGGATCATGGCAAGGTTCGGAACCAGGTGGAGGACAGGACCAGTTCCAGCACGATGAGGCCAACGGCAGGCCAAAGAGCGTAGCCGTAAAGCTCGCGATACTGCGTATATAGCCGGCCTTCGGTCGGGGTTTTTTCCAACTGGTCGATTTCGCGATACACATCTTGAAGGGCCTGGGGATCGGCGGCGGTGAAGGCCCGGCCTCCGGTAATTTCCGCGATCTCGCGCAGAGTAGCCTGGTTGGGCTCGATGCCGATGGTGTAGATGCGGATCCCGAGATTCTTGGCTGCCTGCGCGGCTTCGGCCGGCGTTACCACCCCAGCCGTCTGCTCCCCATCGGAAAAAAGGATGATCACACGGCTTTTGGCGGGAACGTCCTTCAGGCGGTCCACGGCGGCCACGATCGCGTCGCCGATGGCGGTGAGCCTTTCTTCGGCCCAATAGGGGTCGCTGGGGATGGAGGCCTCGGGAAGTTCGCCGCCCAATTCTGCCGTAGGCCCCGAAGGCGATGCCGGCCGCGGCGGCCCCCTGAGGCCCAGAGGGCGGCGAGCCACCTGCACCCCATCCAACAGTTCCAACAGGGCGTGGTGGTCGAGAGTCAGCGGGCAACGGGCCTCGGCATAGCCGGTAAAAGTTACCAGGCCGAGGAGATCGTCGGGCCGGCCACCCAGCGGCCCGCCACCCGTCACGAAAAGCCGGAATGCCTGGCGCACGGCATCCAGCCGGGTCATCTGCGTATCGCCGAGCGACATGGGCGTTTCCATAGAACCGGATCGGTCCAGGCACATAAGGATGGCGATGCCCTGGCGGCGGATACGGAACTCTTCCTGGCCCGCCCGGGGCCGGGAAAGGGCAAGCACCCCAAGCGCCAGCGCCAACACCCGCAGCCAAGGCAACAGGCGCCCTACGCGCTGGGCGGCGGTTCGTGGCAGCAGGCGCAACAGGCTTACTTCGGAATAGAACACGGCGGCGCCCGGCCTGCGGCGAAGCGCTCGCAATCCCAAATACCCCACGACGAGCCACGCCGTCAGCCACCACGGGTCCCGCAGATGAAGGTCGCTCCAGTTCCAGGGGCTCATGCTGCGGCCTCCGTACTTTCGGCCGGAAGATGTGCGCCCGGACCTTGTCTTCCGTCATTCAGTGGTGCCTCGATGACAAGCTCCACCTGCCGAAGACTTTCGCCGATTTCGCCAGGCGGGGGCTGCCAGCGGGCAAACTTTACCAAGTCGGCCAAGCGGAAGAAACGTGCCAGCGTCTCGGCCGCCGCAGGGGGAAAAACCCCGCGCTGGGCCACCGCCTGAAGGCATTCTTCGCTCGTCTGGGCCAGCGCCGGGACGCCAGCCGCTTCGACCAGATATTGGCGCACGATGTCGGCCAGCGCGACGTAGAATGCTTTGACATCCGCCGGCGCATGGCCGGCACAGGCGAGTTCGGCCAGACGGCGGCGGGCCTCGCGCTGCGGCGAGACAGGCGATGCGGCGGCGGCATGTTTTCGGGCCCATCGCCACACCAGCCCGGCAAGCAGTGCGATCGCCAGGCCCAGCGGCCCCGCCCACCGCCAGGGTCCTGCTAACGGCTGCGACTTGGCCGGTGCCCACAGCCGGGCAGCGGGGCGCAGGTCCTCCAGCCGGGCCGGCAGGGCGACTACCGTTTCCAATTCTACCGGAATGGGCTCTGCGCGGAGCACCACCTCGCCCGAGTCGCCGGGCCGGTCCTTCATCACGGTGACTTCGATAGGCCCGACCGCCACCTGCCCGGCTTGCAGCGGTTCCAGCACGTACAGGCGTTGGGAAAGCAAGGCATCGCCTTCGGCCTGCGGCGCAAGGTCGTGGCTTTCGCGCAAGAGAAAAGCTTTCGGCACGTTGCCCAGTTTGACATCTTTCAGCGAAAGCTCTTTGGGGTGGCGGACGCTGACGCGCAGCGCAAGGTCGTCGCACACTCTGGCGGCCGGGCTCACTTCCACCACAAGCTGGCAGCGCTCGTGCCGGGCGACGGCTTGGGCAAGGTTGGGCCAGTGGGGTGGGCGATCGTCTTGGGCAGCCCCTGGTTCGCCGAGCATCGTGGCCATCAAGGCCAGAAGCCCTGCCACGCCGCAGTGCAGCCCCTTGCGAGCGCACGGCCCGCGCCGCGGAGCCCGTTGCCACCCCTTGGTTGGCCTGGAGCCGCTCATCGCAGTCGCCGTCTCCTGCTTTCGAAGAAGCGGCGGAGGCTGGTGGCGCAATTCTCGTCGGTACGGATGCGAAGCTCGTCGATGCGCAGGCGCTGGAGATAGCGGGAAAGCTCCCGGGCCCGCCGCGCCGCCTGCTCGCGGAACTGCGCCCGAACCGCCGGATGCCGCGTATCCACTTCTACCACCTGACCTGTTTCGGCATCGACCAGCGAGAGGATGCCCACCTCGGGCAGCTCGTGCTCGCGGGGATCGGTAACGGTAACGGCGATGAGATCGTGATGCTGGTTGCAGACACCCATGGCGCGGCGTGCGGGCCAGCCGAAGGGAGCCGTGGTCGCCTGGCTATCGCCCGTGCCACCCTGGGTTCCCGTGGTGCGTGGCGGCGGAGCCAAAAAATCGCTGAACAAGAAGGCCACCGATCGGCGCTTCAATACGCGGGTGGCGAATTCCAGCGGGGCCTCCAGCGACGTTGCACCGGCCACCGGCTCCAGGGCCACCAGTTCCCGGATGAGCCGCAGCACATGGGCCCGCCCGCGTCCCGGACGGTAATACCCGTACACCTTATCGCAGAACGTTACCAGCCCCACCCGGTCGTTATTGTGGATGGCCGAAAACATCAGCAGGGCTGCCAATTCCATCACCGTCTGGAGCTTGGTCCGGGGCATGGAGCCGAACGCCCCCGAGGCCGAGATGTCCACCAGCAACAGCACGGTCAGCTCGCGCTCTTCGCGAAATGTCTTGACGAAGGCCTCGCTGCTGCGTGCGGTAACGTTCCAGTCGATATCCCGGATATCGTCGCCAGGCACGTACTCCCGCACGCTCTCGAATTCCAGACCCCGGCCGCGGAACACGCTGCGGTACTGACCGGCTACCAGCTCGTCGACCAGGCGCCGGGCGAGAATCTCCAGATGCGCAACACGTTGAAGGATGGTGGCGACATCGTGAGGCATAGGCGTCGAGGGCCCCTGGCAACCGGTTTTGTCTCAGCACGACAGGCAGCACAGCGCTTTTCTGCCCCCATCGGCTGCCCGTTATTGTACTTGCCTGCGTTATCCGCAACCTATTGGTTCCCGGTCGGAGGCGGCTTGCGCGCGTTTCTGCAAAGCCGCACGGCCCGCTCAGGGCACCGGAACAGCGTTCAGAATCGTCTGGATAACGTCTTCTGGCGAGGTCCGCTCGGCCTCGGCTTCGTAGGTGAGGATCACCCGATGCCGCAGCACATCCAGGGCAATGGCCTTGATATCTTGGGGGGTTACATAATCGCGGCCATCGAGGAAGGCCATAGCCTGTGCGGCCCGCCCCAGGTAGATCGATCCTCGCGGCGAAGCCCCGTACTCGATCAGCGGCACCAGGCTGCGGATGCCGAACTGGGCCGGGGAACGCGTCGCCCCCACCAGGCGGATAATGTATTCCTTCAGCCGATCGTCCAGGTACACGCCCCGTACGGCCTGCTGCATGATCTCGACATCGGCCTTGCTGAGCACCGGCTCCACCTTGCGGCCATCGGCGCTGAGTGCCTGGTCCAATATCTTTCGTTCCTCGTCCGGCTTGGGGTAGCCAATCTTCACTTTGAGCATGAAGCGGTCGATCTGGGCTTCGGGCAGGGGATAGGTCCCCTCGTGCTCGATCGGGTTCTGGGTAGCCATCACCAAAAAGAGCCCTTCCAGAGGGTAGGTCTCTTCGCCGATGGTTACCTGGCGTTCCTGCATAGCCTCCAGCAGGGCCGACTGCACCTTGGCCGGGGCGCGGTTGATTTCGTCGGCCAAGATGAAGTTGGCGAAAATAGGGCCCTTGCGCGTGCGAAAGGTCCCTTCGGCGGGCACATAGATCAAGGTGCCTACCAAGTCGGCCGGCAACAGGTCCGGCGTGAACTGGATGCGGTGGAAATGGGCGTCCAGCGCCTGGGCCAGGGTCTTGACCGCGGTGGTCTTGGCTAGCCCGGGCACGCCTTCCAGCAGGAGGTGCCCGTCGCAGAGCAGGCCGACCAGCAAACGGTCCAGCATCTCCTCCTGCCCCACCACCGACTTGTGCAGTTCTGCCCGAAGGTTTTGGAGCAGCGGGGCGAACTCGGCAATGCGCTGGCGGTTGAGCGGACGTTCGGACTCCATGGTGCGGCTTCCCGGCGCGACGCAATGGCGAGACTATAAGAGCGACTTGCGCAAATTCTCGAAGGCCGGCCGCTCCAAGGGGTGGAGCAACTCGGCCTTGAGGCCCATTTTTTCGGCGGTCTTGAGGGCTTCGGTGGCCTCGGCCCGGCGGTTCAGGGCGGCCAGGATCTGGGCTTTGCGGAAGTAGGCCATGGCCACGGGCGTATCGGCGATGACCGCCTCGATATCTTTCAGTGCCTCCTCCGCCCGTCCCCGGGCAAGATACACGGCGGCGCGCGAATCGAGCGAATTGGCCGAGGGCCCAGTCAATTCAATAGCCCGGTTGACCAATTGCTGCGCCTCGTCCAACTGCTTGCCCTGAAGTGCCAGGAGCATCGCCAGGTTGTTCAGCGCGGCGATATGGTTCGGATTCTTCTGAAGCACCTCGCGGTAGAGGGCTTCGGCCTCGACCACCCGGTTGTGCACGCCCAGATAGTCGGCCAGGATGACCAGGAAGGCCACGGGGCGGTTGTGCTTGTCGATGGCCTGGCTGAGGATCTTCTCTGCCCGCGCCTGGTACGGCGTGGGCTGGCCTGCGGCACCGGAGAGCAACGTCATCAAGGCCGGGCCGATCAGTTCGGGCCGACTGGTGGGCCATGCTTGTTCCGCCAGCGTTACCGCTTCTTCCATGCGGTTGTGCCGGGCCAGGAAGGCCGCCAGCACCAGCTTCTGATCGGGCCGAAGATCGCAGTACTGGCGCAATAGGTTCTCGGCCTCGGCAAGGAAGCGGGCAGCCACCGTGGCCGCAGGGCCTCGGGAGGCCCGCTGCCCCAAGTCCTCCAGGGTGCTGGCCACGGCCAGCAGGCGTGCGGCCCGGTCTTCGCCCTTCGATTCGGGCTGATTCAGATAGCCTTGCAACAAGGTCAGGGCTTTTTCGTGCTCGTTGCGCTCGCACAGGGTCATCGAGCGCAGCGTCAAGGTGGGCAGTTGGTTCGGGGCCACCTGTTCCAGCCGATTGACCCAGATTTCCGCTTCGGAAAGCTCTTTGCGGGCCAGCAGCGCCGCCCCGTAAGCCGCGATGTACCGCGGTTCGTTGGGAACGGCCGCCATCAAGGCCCGGAAGTGCCGCGTGGCCTGCGACCACTTGTCCGATCCCAGCCGCAGGTACAGCCGGGCCAGCACGAAGCGGTCCTCGGGAGTTGCGCCCCGGTAGTCGCGGAGCACTTGTTCCAAGAGGCGGACGGCCTCCTCCTGTTGCTCGCGGCGGGGCATGGCGGAAAGTAACAGCGCTTTGGCCCGCTGGTCCTGAATGGCCGGATTGGGCTCTTTGAGGTTCTGCTCCACCAATTCGAGCCCTTCGAGCAAATTCTCATAATGGCCTTTGCCCATCAGCAATAGGGCCAATGCCCGGCGGCTCCAGATGCGGTCGTCGCGGGCCCGGCTTTCGTCCTTGGCCTTGACTTCGCTGGCGGCCAGGCGGCGGAGATGCGGCTCGGCCTGCGACCCTTTGCCCGTGCGGAGGTAAAACTCCGCCACTTGGCGAACGACCGCGGCCTCAGCGGGCGCAGCCGCCAAGGCCTCCTGGTACTTCTTTTCCGCCTGCTCCAGGTCCCGAAGGGCTTCGTAGCACAGGGCCAAGGCCAGCGGCGCCTGGGGCGGAGGGATTTTCTGCTGGGCCTCGGCCAGGGCCTTTTGCGCCTCGTCCTTCTGCCCCGTCCTGGCCAGAAATTGCACCAAAGCCACCCAGGCCGCCGTCGCCTGATTACTCATTTGGATGGCTTGCCGGAACTCGCGTTGGGCTTCGGCCCAGAGTTTTTCGGCTTCGGCTTGGCGTTTTTCCGCCTTGGCCCGCTGCCCCAAGATGCCCAGCACCTGCCCCAGCCACACGTGGTCCTGGTACTGGTTCGACACCCGGGCGGCCTGGCGGGCCAACTCCAAAGCCCGGTCGAAGTCATCGAGACGCAGGGAGATGTCGGAGGCCAGCCGATTCAGCTCGGCCGACAACGGCATCGACTGTTCCTCGATGGTCCGCAGCACGCGGTCGGCCTCGGTATAGCGCTGGCGTTCGGCCAGAAGCTGGACCAGGCGCCGAATCGCCTGGGGGTTGCGATCGCCCAGATTCACCGCCCGCAGGTACTGTTCGATCGCCAATTCCTCGTCGCCTTCTTGCTCGCAAAGGTGGGCCGCCAGCAAGGCCACGCGCGACCACGCCGGCCGTAAGTTCCTTGCCTCCACCAGATGCTTTTGCGCCTCCTGAATCGCCGGCTTGCCCTTTTGCCGCGCCTGGAGGGCCAAGTGCAGCGCGCTGCCGTAGTGCCAAAAGGCGCCTTCGCCTTCGATCTGCTTGATCTCTTCGAGCAGCTCGGCCAGGCCCGCGTCGTCCTGAGCCCGGAGCGCCAGGTCGAACAACAGCAAGCGAACCTGAAGGTTATTGGGTTCGCGGCGGGCAAGGGCCTGGCAGAGGCGCCGGGCTTCGCCGAATTCGCCAATGCGAAGGCACGCCGCCGCAATGCCCCGCTCCAACTGGGCGGCGTCGCCGGAAGGGAACTTGTCGGCCGACGCCAACAGTTCGCGGAGCCGGCCGACCGCCTCCTTGCCGTACCGTGCAACGAAGTACTGCGCGCGGGCCAGCCGGAGTGCCACGCTGTCGCCCAGATCGCGCTGGGCCTGGTCCAGGTGGCGTTCGGTTTCGGTCCAATCCTGGCGGCGTTCGGCGAGCCCGGCCAGGGCCAGTCGGGGGGCAAGCTCCTGGGGCTTCTTGGCTTGGGCCGCCTCGAGCAGCTTCTCGGCCTCGGCCGCCCGATCCTGGGCCACCAGAATCTCCGCCCGCAGCACCGCAATCCGTGGATTGTCGGGCAGAACCTTCTCGGCCACGCCCAGCAAACGTTCGGCTTCGGACCAATTACGTTGGGCCCGCGGCAGCCGGAGGTTTTTGAGAATTTCCAATTGGGCCAGGTCGATCACCCCGGCGGCAGGTGCGCCGGCCAGGCGCATCAACTCTCGATATTCGTCCAGCGCCTCCTCCACCCGGCCGATTGACAACAGCGCGGTGGCCACCCCCGCCCGGGCCGGAATCCAAAAAGGATCCACACTCACCGCCCGGCGGTACGCCGCCAACTGCTGATCGGCATTTCCCAGGGCCCGGTAGCACCCGCCCAGCCAGAAGTCCACCTGCTTGACCACGTCGGGCCAGGCGGTCAAGGCCGGGCGGAGGCGCTCGAAATGCCGGCTGGCGACCAGCCATTGCCCTGCGGTGTACTCTTTTCGCGCTTTGAGGTATTCGACCAGCGGCGCGGGGTGCCCCAGGCTTTGCAGCCGGCGGACGAGGCTTTCGATCTCGTCGGTTTTCTCGTCATCCAACAGCACGTTGGCCAGGTTCCAGACCAGCGTGGCGTCGTTGGGCTGGGCTTCGATTCCACGCCGCAGCCAAGTCACCGCCTCGCCACGCCGGTCCAAACGGATATCCACGCTGGCCAACATCAAGTAGCCCGGCGTAGACTTCGGGTCCAACTCGATAGCGCGGGAAGCATGCTGGCGGGCCTCGTCATACTTCTTTTGCTCCAGGGCGCACTGGGCGGCCAGATACAAGACTTCGGTCTGGTCGGGGGCCAGTTTCAGCGCCGCGGCGGCGGCCAAGGCCGCTTGTTCCAGCCGGGCAGTATCGCCCGGGGGCCGAGTGGTGAACAGGTAACGCCCTTTGGCCAACCACGCCTCCCAAGAGTTGGGGTTGGCGTCGGTCATGCGATGGACCACCGCATCGGCCTCGATCGGCCGCTGCAATGGACCGCGCAGCACCTCGGCCAACCCGAGGTACGCTTCGCGATTGGCCGGTGCCCGGTCGATAACGCGTTGAAAGGTTTTGGCCGCCTCGGCATGCCGGCCCATTCCCCGCTGGCTCTGCGCCAGCCACAGCAACAGCTCGGGGTCTTCGGGGGCGGCGGGCAGCAGGTGGTCGGCCAGATGTTCCCGCGCATCGGAAAATCGGCCAAGCTGAAGGGCCAGCGGAACCAGCCGGCGCCGCAAGTCGTTCCGCTGGGGATCGGCCCGCAATGCGCGCTCCAGGGTTTCGTAAGCGGCTCGTCTTGCCCCGGGCCTCTCGCCCGCCAAGTCGGCAAGCACCGCCGCGTAGTCGGCCAGCACCGCGGTGTCGTCCGGCATGAATTGCAGATAGCGCTGGTAGTGGCGTACGGCCTCGGCCGTTTTCTTTTCCGCCCGGGCACGCTCCGCTTCGCGCAGAAACATGTGCGCGTTGCGCCGCACCTGGAACCCGTGCAGAAGGTGCACCCCGCCCGCAAGCACCGCACCTATCACCAGCAATAACGCCGCAAAGCGCAGATTGAGGGTTCTCATCCCTTCTCTCCCGCCGTGCCCGTAGTCATGCGATCGAGTCCGCTGAATCCGCCGGACGGGCCTGCCACCGGAACTGACCAGAACCCATCGCTCGAAGCCCCCGCTTTCGCGCAAACACTGTATTACGGGACCCTCAAGTATAGTTCGGAAGCAGGTCGCCGGCAATGCCCAGGCGCCCCCCGCTATCGCAGGGGACCAGAAAAATGGCGGCGATCCGACCGCTCCTGACCACACGGCAAGAACCATAACACGCGTCTGCCGTGTGCCACTGCTTCGGTAGAAGCAGTGCCCTAACCCCAGTCGCACTGCTTGCCTTCCGGCAAGCAGGGGCACACTCGGCGGGGTGTCAGGTGTCAGGTGTCAGACCTCGGCCGTGTGCGTGTGCCACTGCTTCGGTAGAAGCAGTGCCCTAACCCCAGTCGCACTGCTTGCCTTCCGGCAAGCAGTGGCACACTCGGCGGGGCGTCAGGTGACAGGTGACGGAATATGACGCCT
>Ga0315298_1001744_pt1 | contig 38904 bp, 33 predicted proteins | sample WHS_1_MG_FD_203077 | JGI IMG/M metagenome (GOLD analysis project Ga0315298, IMG submission 203077) | Extremophilic microbial mat communities from Washburn Hot Springs, YNP, Wyoming, USA - WHS_1_MG | ecosystem: Environmental > Aquatic > Thermal springs > Hot (42-90C) | place: USA: Wyoming... | reverse complement strand
AGTGCAACTATTTTGGCATTACAACCGGGCACTCTGGAACCCTTATGTCGAGGTAAGCAACACGTCTTCCATTGTTCTTGATATCGGCAATAATTGCTTCTAATATTTCGTTCTTTTTCTTGCTGAAACCAGAGCCATAGACGATTTGGTAATCGGATCTGGAAACAAAAACAGTTCCCCTTTTATCGTATGGACATACTTTTTCTATTTCATGGTACAAATTCTCGGAAAGAGAACCCAAAACACGAATGGACTCAAGTAGTTCCTTTCCGAAAGCCTTCTCGCCCGGTTTAGGGCTACTCTCGTTTTCAGCTTCAATGAAAGGTAAGTTGACTTCTTTCAAATCTTCTGCCCTTCCAATCACCACACCCTCTTTGTCAACAAGGAACCCGATATCACCAAACTTTATTATGGCAATAGGTTGTCTTTCCGAAATATCGATTATTACGGTGTGAAATAGTTTTTTTCTCACGCGAGCGTCACGTACCCAAACTTCACGAAGAAGGTTCCCCCTGATTTTTCCAGCCGGCAATGTGACAACATTTGAGAAGGTACTGATGCCGGATAGTTCTTTGATGTATTCAGGGGAAAGTTGTTTTGCTCCATTTACAACCACATTTTCAATTTTGCACATCCCGGTAAAGAGAACAAGACAAATTAGAGTTACAACAGAAACAGAAAATAACATAATGAGGACTATTAAAACTTTAAAAATAATAGACCTTGATTCTGGGTGACGCTTCAGTCTCCTCAATTGACTTACTCCCCACTTCTGATTTTCAACTGGGCACTTTGAAGAACTATTCGAATAACATCCTCAAAAGAAAAACCAATCGCTTTTGCTGCTTTCGGGATCAAACTTGTGGTAGTCATCCCCGGAATCGTGTTTACTTCAAGGATATAAATATTTCCAGTAGAAATCTCAAGCATTAAATCCACTCTTGCGATATCTTTGCAGTCAAGTGCATTAAACGCTTTGTACGATAATTCCTGCGCAAGGGAAAATTTCTCCTTTTCTATCTTTGCAGGGACTTCATATTCGGTTCTTCCCGGCTCATATTTATTTCTATAATCGTAAAATCCCTCTTTTGGTTTTATCTCAAGCACGGGTAGTATAATTGGTTCCTTTCCGATCAGGCCAACAGTTAGTAATTTCCCCTCGATATACTTCTCAATGATGACAACTTCGTCATAGGCAAAAACGGATTTAATCGCAATTTCCAGTTCATCAGGCGAATCTGCACGAGAAACTGCAATACTGCTTCCTTCTTTTGAAGGCTTCACCATTACCGGGAAAGAAAGAACTTTCTCAACTTTTGAAATTACCTCTTCGGAATCATCTTCTTTCCTTGCAACCACATCAGAAACAATTGGTAAGTTATGGTAGGTAAGTATTTTCTTGGTAAAAACTTTGTCCATACATAAAGCTGATGAAAGGACACCAGAACCCGTGTAGGGAATTCTCATGACTTCGAGCAAGCCCTGCACAGCACCATCTTCTCCAAGTCTTCCGTGGAGTGCAATAAATGCAACATCCGGCCTTATTTCAGCCAGACGAAGTGGAAGGTCACTTCCAACGTCGATTTCAAAAGTCTCATAGCCGATATTTCTTAAGCCTTGCAATATTGCTTTCCCTGTTTCGAGTGAAATCTCTCTTTCTGCACTTGTGCCTCCCATAAGAACTACAACTTTCATTCTCTCCTCCGCTCAACTAAAAACCGAGAAGTTTTACTTCCAGTTCTAGATCAATGTCAAAATTCTCTTTCACTCTCGATTGAACAATCTCAATCAGACGCATAATATCAGAGGCACTTGCTCCACCTTCATTCACGATAAAGTTTGCATGCACATCAGATATTCGCGCCTCTCCACAAGAAAAGCCCTTTAATCCGCATTTCTCGATTAGCTCCCCGGCACTAAAATTTCCTGGGTTTTTGAAAACTGAACCAGCAGTTGCCTTTCCTACTGGCTGAGTGGAAATTCTCTTTTGCTGAAAATCTCTTATTCTCTCTTTGATCTTTTCTCTATGGTCTCTTTTGAGCATGAAGACAGCACTGGTAACCACTTCATCATCCGGAACGATCGATTGCCGATATTGTCCTTCTAACTCTCTTCTGGTAATCCACTCTCCTGAGAGGTTAATAGTTGCAACTTCATCAAGGTAATCGGATATTTCATGTCCGAAAGCACCTGCGTTGGAAATAATCGCACCTCCTAAGGTTCCTGGAATACCGGCAAGAAATTCAAGACCTGAAAGGGATGCTTCAAGCGCTCGTGAAAGCACCAATTGTAATGATGCACCACCTCCGACCTCTAATCTATTCTCTGAAACCGAAATCGAGGCGAGATTTCCTGCAAGCTTTATAACTGCCCCTCTAAATCCTGAATCGGAAACTAAGACATTTGAACCATTCCCTAAAACGAACAAAGGTATTTCATTCTCTTCGAGAATTCTTACCGAATCTCTTAGTCCTGAAGCAGATTCGACAATAATTAACGCGTCCGCTTCCCCTCCAACCTTCCAGGTTGTTAACTTGGAGAGCGCTATATTGCGTTCTATCCTTACTCCCTTAATTTCATTTAATCGCTCAAAGGAATTAAACAACCAAATCATCCTTCAACAAATCAAGTATCTCTCTTGAGCATTGAGTTATATCGCCTGCACCCATCGTTATTACAGTATCACCCTTACTACAAAGCTTCACAACCTTACTTGCCAGTGATGACCGATTAGGAATGTAATGCACTGGAAGCGTCCTGTTTCTCTTTTTTATACTGTCGAGTATCAACTTACTGGTAACACCAGGCTCGGGTTCCTCGCCAGCACCATAGATTTCAGTGAGCACAAGTACATCAGCACCATCGAAGCAATCACCAAATTGCTCTGCAAGCAATCTTGTCCGGGTGAATCTATGAGGTTGGAAAACTACAATAAGTCTTCCTTGTGAAGACAATCTTGCAGTGTCTATTACTGCTTTAATTTCTGTTGGATGGTGAGCATAATCGTCAAATACGCACACATCCTTCGCCTGGCCTACAAATTCAAATCTTCTTCGTACACCACTAAATTTGCCAAGGCTTTCAATTACATTTCTGATGTCGAAACCAAATCTATGAGCTGTTGACAGAGCAGCAAGCGCATTATAGACATTATGCATACCGCAAACACTCAGACGAACATTCCCAATTTTCTTGCCCTTGAAGAAAGCGCTGAAAGTAGTTCCATCTGGAGATAGGTTAACTTCCTTGAAGTAATAATCGTTTTCACCATTTTTGCCATAAGTAAATACATTGCCACCAGACTCACTATAACGAATAGCAACACTTCTTGCTCGAAAGTCATCTCCACAAACAATTGCAAATCCTTCGGAAGGAATGAGATGTAGAAAATCTGAAAAAATTGCTTCTACCTTCTCAATGTTTCCAAAATAATCCATGTGATCACTATCAATATTCGTTAAAACTACTGCAAAAGGCTTCAAGAGAAGCAGCGAACCATCACTTTCATCTGCCTCGGCGACAAGAAAATCGCCATTCCCGAACCTTGCATTTCCTCCTATTTCATTGAGTTCACCTCCAATAAGAAAGGATGGATCAACACCGCAATCAATCATTATGTTGGCAATCATTGATGCCGTCGTTGTTTTGCCATGAGTTCCTGCAACTGCAATTCCAACCTTCGTAGACACGATAGTTCCAAGCATCAAAGCTCTGCTAATGACAGGTATCCCCCTCGCTTTTGCTAATCGCACTTCGGGATTATCGTGCGGTATTGCTGATGAAACTACTAATAGACTTGGATTTGAAATGTTTTCTTCACGGTGACCAATCGCGATCGAAGCACCAGCATTTCTCAATAGCCTAATGTAGTTTGACTCCTTAAGATCAGAGCCTTCTACTTTAAATCCCATCTCAATAAGAACCTTAGCAATCGCACTCATCCCTGCCCCACCAATTCCAACAAAGTGTATTGGTTTACTCTTATCGATCTGATTGAGTGCTGGTAATTCGCAATTACTCTTCCTGGTGCACTCTTCTTTCATATGTTTCTCCTATGATTCTTGCAATACTCCAGGCAGATGATTCCACCCTTAATTTTTCTGCTACTTTTCTCATATTTTCAAGCATATCATTATTTCTTATGATCTCTACTGCAGTTAGCAAAGCCTTCATTGCCAACCCGTCATCCTGTCTCACAACAATTGCGGCTCCGCTTTCTGAAAAGGCTTTTGCGTTATATTCCTGATGCTTATTCCTTGCATGGGGATAAGGCACAATTACAGCGGGAATCCCAACTGCTGCTAACTCTGCAATGGTTCCCGCTCCAGCTCTACAAAGACATAGATCCGCACATGAATAGGCAAGATCCATTCTTTCAATGTATGGAAAAGCAAAGTAACTGATGCCCTTTGAACTAAACTCTTCCTTCGCTCTATTAACCATAAAATCATCATAACCGCGACCAGTTATATGAACTATTTGAAATTTCTCTCCAGAAGACTCAGGATAAGTCTTAGCCACCTCCCAGATAGCCCGGTTCAATGCTTCGGCACCTTGACTACCACCAAAAACAAGCAGCGTCTTTTTATCCTCAATTCCAAGTGAAAAAACTGCTTCCATTTTTCTTTCCTGTTTGATTGATGGATCCTTCAATTCCTCTATTTCTTCTCTCACTGGAACACCAGTCTTTATTATTTTTGATTTCTTATTTAGATATTCACGAGTGCCATCGAAAGCAACTGTAACAGCATAAGCCTTTCTGGCAAGATATTTTGTCACAATGCCAGGGATAAAATTCATCTCGTGTAGAATTAGAGGAATTCCAAGGGAAGCTGCTGAAAAGCATGCAGGTGCTGATGCATATCCTCCTGTTCCAAAGACGCAATCTGCTTGAAAATTCGAGATTGTTCTCCTTGCCTTTATGAAAGCGTTTGGAAAGAGAAAAAGTGATACAAGTAGTTTCTTAGGATTTTTTGATAAAGCACGAACATCAATTCCCGCAAAATCGAGCCCGGCACGCTCTGCTATCTTTCCCTCGGGTCCGCCCATTGAGCCAAGAAAAAGTACTTTTGAATCCGGGTATGTCTCGAGGACTTTCCGAGCAACGGAGACCGCCGAATACACATGCCCGCCAGTTCCCCCACCAGCAACTACAACCCTCATAGCAAGTTAACCTCACCACTTGTTGCAACTTGCGGAGATATTGAGAAGCACACCTATACAACCCATGCAAACACAAAGACTTGAACCGCCAAACGAAACAAGCGGTAGCGGAACGCCTGTAATCGGTAAAAGACCAGTTACTCCACCCATGTTTATAATGGACTGTATGACAATTAAGCCTGTAATTCCCACAGCAAGTAATCTGCCAAGATCATCAGGTGCTTTCCTTGCTATCATGAAACCTGCGTAGCCAAGAATTGCAACAAAAAACACGACGCCAAGAGTCCCTACAAGGCCAAGTTCTTCGCCTATTATCGCGAAAATGAAGTCGGTGTGAGCATTTGGAAGATAAAGAAATTTTTGTCTGCTCATGCCAAGACCAAGTCCACTTATGTGGCCGGTCCCAAGAGCAATGAGCGATTGAATTACCTGGTATCCATATCCTCTCGGACTCTTCCATGGATTTATGAAAGAAAAAAGTCTTACTTTCCTATATGGCTCTGCAAGCATCAGGACAAATGAGGCAGTTGCACCACTTGCGCCAAGTATTGCTATATGCGATAACCTCGCACCTCCAACTATTAAAAGTAGTCCAACTGACAATGCGAGAACTATAGCACTTCCCATATCAGGTTGAAACATAATCAGTGCCCCTTCTACGAGAAGAATAAGAACCACAGGGATTACGAGATGGGAAAACTTCTTTATGTGTTTTCCTTTGACAGAGAGTGTATAGGCAACGAATATTATGAGTGTAAATTTTGCTATCTCGGTAGGCTGCAGATTTATTCCACCTAAAATAAGCCATCTCCGTGCACCGCCAGCCATTCTCCCCATGGCAACAACCATAGCAAGAAGCACTATTGAAAGAATAACACCGGGCCATGAAAGCTTGCCGAGCTTGTGATAGTCAAACCTGGAAAAGAAGACAAGAAGTATAAGACCAAGAACCGCCCAGAGTGCTTGCTGGAGAAAGAATCTGTAGCCTCCAACATTCATATTCATGCCAATTACCGAGCCAGCCGAGAAAACCATTACAAGTCCAGTCAAAATAAGTACTACCGTGGGGATAAGAACAAAATATGCAAGTCTGTTGGATGAGAGTTTAGCTTTTCTTTCACAGTATGGGTTTGATTTAACCCCATTTCTTGATTTAACCTCATTTACGGAACCAGGTTTTTTCTTTGTGCAGTTTTGTGCTTTCCTCCTGTGTTGTATCTCATTCGATTTTCTCCTATTTTGAATGCTTCTATTTGAAGTTGAATTGCGCCCTGAGGTAAATCTCACAGGTTTACTTGAGTCGCACTGAAACTCTCGTCGCGCAAGGTTAGTCCTTTGCAACCTTATCCTTCCTTTCCATCCAAGAAAGAAGCTTGAAAACAGAATTCCTGAAAGCCTCTCCCCTTTCTTTATAGTTACTGAACATATCAAAGGATGCACATGCAGGTGAAAACAGAATAACTCCAGAATCAATAAGCAATGTTGCCATTTTGACCGCTTCGTCCATAGAATCAACGACAACCGTTTTTTCTCGATAAAATTCCTCAGAAACATTCCGAATTTTTCCCGCAATTTCTCTGGCAGACTCTCCAAACAAAACAAGACCTTTAAGAGTTCCTGTCTTGTATCGCTCTGCCAGTACTTTCGAAAGCTCTGTGAAATCAAGACCTTTGTTTCGTCCACCCATAATTAGTACAAAGGGACAGGGAAAAGTAGAAACCGCACTCATGGTAGCGTGAGGATTTGTTGCCTTCGAATCATTATAAAAATCAAGATTTCCAATCGAGATAACTTTCTCAATCCTGTGTTCTAAGCCTTGAAAATTCCGAACTGCCTTACGTACGCTTTCAGGAGAACATCCCGAAAGAAGTGCAGCGCCAGTTGCCGCCATGACGTTTAATATGTTATGTAGTCCGGGAAGCCTTATTTCTTCAATTGGCATTATCTCTACTTCTTCAAATGGACTGGAACATTTTATCCATCCATTGGCAATCATCAAAGAATGCAGAGAATCTTCTTGAAGTCCATATCCGATAACCTTCCCCTTGGTTGCCCTTGCTATGTGAATTAAATTTGGATCGTCATGATAATAGATAAGAAAGTCATCTTTATCCTGGTTTTCCACTATTCTCATCTTTGCATGAAGGTAGTCATAGAAGTCTCTATGCCAATCCAGATGATCCTGGGCAATGTTAAGCGCAATTGCAATGTGAGGCTTAAATGTATCTATGTTCGCAAGTTGAAAACTTGAGGTTTCAACAACTAATATTGTATCTTCATCAACTAAACCGTAAAGAGAAGTTATTGGATTGCCAATATTTCCGCAGGTAACTGCCTTCAAAGAAGAACGTGAAAGTATTTCTCCTATAAGTTTGGTGGTTGTAGTTTTCCCATCAGTGCCAGTTACCGCAATAATTGAACATGGAAGAAGCATTGCACCAAGTTCAAGCTCGCTTACGATTTTCAATCCTTGAAACCTTGCCTTGCTCAATACAGGTGAGTTATTTGGAACTCCTGGAGACGTTACCACCAGTTCAAAATTCGTAAGGTCATGAGGAACACTTACGCCAAGTCTAACTTCAACCCCTTTTGCTTCAAGTTCTTCTTTGCAATCTGCCCTTTGCGGAGATAAAGACGAGTCAATGACAGTGACTCTGCTGCCAAGTTTTGAGAGCAGGCGTGCGGCATGCTCACCACTTTCTCCCAGTCCCACAACCAATACCTTCAATCCATCAAATTGCATCATTTTGGCACCCTTGTAACGAAATCAATGTAGAACAACCCGAAACCTGTCATCACGCAAAAGCCACAAATGATCCAGAGCCTGACCATTACAGTGAATTCGGACCACCCAGAAAGCTCGAAGTGATGATGAATTGGGGCCATCTTGAAAACCCTTCTTCCGCCTGTTAGTTTGAAAACACCAACTTGGATAATGACGGAAAGTGCCTCAATGACAAAAAGCCCACCAAGTATGGGTAGCAGCAATTGAGTCCTGGTCATCAAAGCAACGGCGGCAGTTACTCCCCCAAGAGCAAGCGATCCAGTGTCACCCATAAATATCTTCGCAGGCGCCGCATTCCACCAGAGAAACCCAACACATGCGCCAAATACCGCACCACATATAATTGCTATGTCGAGAGCAGGCTGGCCACTGAACTTATAGAATTTTGGATGTTCTGTTATTGGATGCCTAAACATTGTAAAGGCAATAAGGAGGTATGCAGTCATCACCATAATCATCGAGCCTGACGCAAGACCGTCAAGGCCATCTGTTAAATTGACTGCATTTGATGTTGAAGTGATTATTATAAAAACCCAGACAAAGAAAAACCATCCAAGATCAAATCCAAACTCACCAAGAAAGGAAAGTTTTGAAGGAAGATGACAGTATCTTGTTGCAAGAAATGCAAAAACAAATGCGATTAAAAGTTGACCTGCAAACTTATAGGATGGTTTTAAGCCCAGAGAGCGCTTTCTTCTCACTTGGATCAGATCATCGATAAACCCGAGAAGTCCGCATAAAAACATTGTTAGTAAAACAACAAAACCCTCAAAAGTTTTCATTGAAAAAAGAAGATAGCCTGCAATTGTTCCACTCAGTATTAAAACGCCGCCCATTGTTGGTGTTCCCATCTTTGTAAAATGCGCATGAGGCCCATCTTCTCTTATAACCTGACCGTAGCCCCTTTTCATAAATAGGCGAATTAATGCAGGAGTAAGAAAAAGGCAGGTAAACCCCGATACAAATGAAGCAGCAAGAACTCTATACATTCCTCACCCTACCCGCTAAAACAGATCGATATTTGCTAATCTACAAGCAAGTTTTTCAAGCCCGAATATTCTTGATCCTTTCACAAGCACAAAATCTCCGGGCTCAACTATGCTTAAGACAACAGATTCTGCTTCCGCTATATCTCTGCATTTAAAGATGCTTCCCTTTCTGGCTCCACAAAGAAGCGCGGCTCTTGCATAATCAAAAGCATTCTCGCCCACCACAACAAGAATATCTAAATCAAGGGAAACAAATTCCTTTCCAACTTCAATATGGCAAGCCTTACTTTCTGCTCCAAGTTCTGCCATTCCACCAAGGACTGCAATACTCCTTGATTTTCCTGCCAGTCTCTTTAATGTTGAAAGCGCAGCCTTCATTGAATCCGGATTCGCATTATATGCATCGTTTAGGACAGTAAAACCCCCAGGTGACTTTAGGGGGTCCATTCGCCACGGAGAAATTTTTGCTTCTTTGAGTCCTTTTGAAATTGTCTCGGGTTTAATGCCAAGTTCCGCCGCACATGCTGCCGCTGCAAGAGCATTCTCAACCTGGTGTAACCCTATTGCATTCAATAAAACTTCAATTTCAAGATCAGGACCTATAATTTCAAAAGAAGGTCTTCCATTTTTATCGAGCCTAATTCTACGAGCCCTGTAGGCATTCTTATTCCTCCCTCCAAACCAAACAATCTTTGCTTTAGACCTTCGCCTGATCCATTCGCCCCAGCCATTAGTCGCATTAAGAACAATAGCGCCTGTGGTAGGAAGTGATTCAGCTAATTCTGCCTTTGCACTTGCAATCGAGGCGCGCGAGCCGAAAATTTGAAGATGGGTTATTCCAACATTTGTAATTATCCCATATTGAGGCTTCAACATATCTGTTAAATTTCTTATATCCCCCTTCTTTCTTGCACCTACCTCACAAACAAGATACCTGTCTTCTTCCTTAGCTGAAAGAATGGTAAGTGGAAGCCCAATCTCGTTATTAAAACTCCCTTTTGAGCTTGTAACAGAATTCTCACATTCAAGGATGGAGGCAAGCATATCCTTTGTACATGTCTTCCCAGTACTTCCTGTTATGCCAATTGCAACAACATCAAGACCCGACCTAATCCAGGAAGCAAGCTTACCAAGGGCAACAAGCGTATCATCAACAAATATCAAGGGAAATGAAGGATACTTCTTCCTGAAAGTTTTTATGTTTGAGTTTGAGCGCTCAACAACAGCTGCTTTAACCCCTTTGCCAGGGAGATCATAAAGGAATGAATGACCATCGTATTTTTCACCCCTTAAAGCAAAAAACAAATCTTTGCCCTTAATTTCTCTCGAATCAGTACCGACATTTCTTAACTTTATCTTGGCGGAACCAATATATTCAGCTGATAGAATACGGGCAATATCCTTAAGGCTAACACTTCGCACCTTTTACCTCCTTTAAGGCTTCTCTTGCAACAACTCTATCATCGAAAGGAATAATCCTGTCAGCAAAGATTTGGCCGCTCTCATGACCTTTTCCTGCAATGGCAACAACATCTCCTTTTCGTGCAAGAGAAATTGCCTTATAAATAGCGTCTTTACGGTCAACTTCCACAATGTATCTTTCAGACGGGAACTCACTCCTCACACCATCAAGAATCATTTCTATGATCTCATGAGGATCCTCTGATCTTGGGTTATCTGACGTTATTATGCAAAGATCCGAGAGTCCAACCGCAACACGACCCATCAGTGGCCTTTTTGAGCGATCCCTGTCACCACCACAACCAACAACTATGATAACCCGACCATCTGTAACCTCTCTGCATGCTTCAAGAAGATTCATGATGCCATCGGGTGTATGGGCATAGTCAACAAAAACGCTAAAGTCCTGACCGCAATCAATTTTTTCAAATCTACCGGGAATGCCACTCAAATTAGCAAGTCCATTCTCGATTGAATCCATGCCAATTCCCATTTCAACAGAACATGCAGCTGCAGCAAGACAGTTGTAAACGTTAAACCTTCCTACAAGTTGTGTTTTTATATGACTTTTTAGGTCACCAACCTCAAGTAAAAACCGATTTCCCCCTGGAAGCACCTCTACATTCTTAGCCCGAACATCTGCTTCTCTTTCAATTCCAAATGTGCGAACTGGTAGTTTTGTCTCTTCAATAATTTTCAACCCAAATTCATCATCGCAGTTTACAATCGCAACTCTTTCGCTTCCAAATTGATCAATTAAAAAGAGGCCTTTCTTTGCCGCAAAATAGTCTTCGATCGTAATGTGGAAATCCAGATGATCTTGCGTCAGATTTGTAAAGACAACAAAATTGAATTCCACCCCATTAACTCTTTTCAAAGCAAGTGCGTGTGAAGAAACTTCCATTGCTACAACCTGAACACCATGATCAGCCATGCGCCTCAGTGTTTTTTGCAGATCAAGCGACTCTGGCGTAGTTCTGACAACCGGCTCTTTCTCCTCGCCAATATGCAGTTCAACAGTTCCAATCAGTCCAGTTTTAATTCCAGCATAACGGCATATATTTTCTATGAGAAACGTTGTAGTTGTTTTACCATTTGTTCCGGTTACGCCCACGATTTTCATCTTGCGCGATGGATGTCTGAAGAAAGCGTCTGAACAAAGTGCCATGGCTTCTCTCGTATCTGGAACGAAGACTTTTACGGCATGGGTATTTTCAAAATCCGGCTCCTTTTCGCAGAATAGGGCAACAGCACCTTTCGAGATCGCTTCTTTCGCGTAAAGATGACCATCAGTATTTAGCCCTTTAATGCAAAAGAATGCGGATCCAGGAACAACTAATCGACTGTCATAGAAAAGGCTCTCTATATCAACATCTCTATATCCACAAACCTTCTTTTCAGGTAACACGTCTAAAAGCTCACTCAAAAGCATCTTTCCAACCTTCCTGCACCACCATAATCTTCGGGTTGATAAGCAAACTATCCTTTCTCATTTTAATCTCGAGCAGAGGACTTTGCGGGCTCCGCTTTTGGGGCTTGTTGAACACTAGGCGGTACTTCTAAGTGCTGGAGACTAAAGCTCATTATTTGACTAAAAACAGGTGCTGCCGTATGACCACCCCAAATCGGTTGCGGTTCATCGAGAACTACAAGGGCAACCAATCGTGGCTTTTCAGCCGGAGCGTAACCAACAAAAGTCGCCATATAATTGCTACTGTAGCCCGAGGCACCCTCTTTTGGCTTTGCAGCAGTCCCGGTCTTTCCTGCTACCCTGTAAAATTTCGTTGCTGCCCTTGTTCCTGTACCACCGGGAGATGTCACCTGTTCAAGTATTGCAGTCATGAGAGGAGATGTATCTCTTGAAAGTATCTGATCTCCCAGACCCCCATATCCCATGTCCCTAATCCCATTATTCGTAACTTTTGCTTTTATGAAGTGAGGAAATATTCTTCTTCCACCATTAGCAATCGTTCCAGCAACACACCCAAGCTGTAGAGGCGTCACTGATACCCCTTGTCCAATGCTAATTGTAGCAACACTTGTTCCCGACCATTCTCTTAATGGCGGAACAATTCCACCTACTTCCCCGGGAAAATCAACACCCGTCTTGTGCCCGAGACCAAATCTGCTTAAGTATTCAGCAAGGCGACTTGCTCCAGTTTTCAGTGCAACTTCTATTGTTCCTACGTTAGAAGACTCACTTATAACCCTTGTAAATGTTATGTCTCTTTCTGGCACTGGTTCAGCATCTTTGAAGACCTTGTCCCAAACCTTTATCTGTGTCGGAACATGCACAATCGTATCGGGCGTGACAACTCCACTTTCAAGTGCCGCAACAGCAGTCACAATTTTCAGCGCAGACCCGGGCTCGTAGACATCTGTAATTGCTCTGTTCCTCATGGATGCGGGATCAAGGTTCGTTCTGTCATTTGGATCAAAATCAGGATAAGAAGCCATTGCGTAGATATCACCGGTGTTACAGTCCATCACAAATGCTGTGGCTGCTTTTGCACTGTATTTCTCAACTGCTGCCTCCAATGAGTTTTCAAGATATGCTTGTATATCTGCGTCAAGAGTGAGTTGAATATCCTCACCATCAGTAGCTTTTTTTATCACCTTTTCGGTCCCGGGAATTGGTGAACCTGATGCATCTTTTTCAAGAATTATTTCCCCTTGTCTTCCTCCTAAGAGTTTGTCATAATATAGTTCAAGACCCGATTGACCTTGCATGTCCATATCACACAAGCCTATGACCTGTGATGCAATTGACCCCTGCGGGTAAAAACGCGTGGTCTCTGGAATAAAACCAATTCCCTCAAGATTCATCTTCCTCAGTTTCTCGGCAATCCTGTTATCTATTTTTCTGGCAATGTAGATAAAACCACACCTCGCTCTTAATTTCTTTTCCACATCCTTTTCATCCTGCCCCAAAACTTCTGCAATCTTTCGAGCAGTACTATGAGGTTTCTTAATCTGATAAGGGGTTGCATATACTGTAGTTACATCCTCGCTTATAGCGAGTATCTCTCCATCTCTGTCAAATATCGTTCCACGTCTTGGACTTACCTTTATTATTGAGTCTCTTTGCTTGTTTGCTATTTCAATATAGCGATGCGCTTCAATCCCCTGGATTATCACTAGTTTTGTGCAAACCCCACCAAGACAGAGTAGGAAAACGACCGCCATAGCGGTCATTCTCGCATCATTTTCCTTTCTTCTTCTCAAGACTCACCCTACCTTCTCGAAAGAGTTGCAAACCCTTCTTCATCCATTGAAACAGTCTTTGTCTCCTTGTTTTGAATCCGAAGATTATCACATTTACTCTTGCTAACGATTCGAACGTTCGAACCTTTTTCTATCCTTAAATAGATAATCGAATTCGGATCAGACATGCCTAAAATATCTCTTGCTATCCTTTCAACTCTTGCAGGAGATTGAAGCCTGGCAAGTTTAACTCTCAGTGTTTTCTGGACTGCTTTCTCCTTTGCGATTTTTTCGTCAAGGCGAGAAATTTTTATCTGGTTGTTAAGGGTAAACTGGTGCTGAGCGAGAATATAGATACCCGTCATGGCAAGAAATATACACACGAATATAAAAAACCCAAAAGTAAGATTATTTTTTCTGGTTGCCTTTACTTGATTGTTTCCTGCCTGCTTTCCCTTTGGTCGCATTGTTTCATCATATCCTCTCTGCAGCACGCAACTTAGCGCTCCTTGCCCGAGGGTTTACTCTAATTTCCTCTAAGGATGGTTTAACGGGCTTTTTGGTAAGAATCCTTACCATTTCCTTTCTTGAAAGCGGGTAGCCGGGCGGACCGTATGTCCTTTCTGCCAGGGAGTTCAACGTGCTCTTTACGATCCTGTCCTCAAGGGACTGATACGTAAGAATTACGATCCGCCCAGACCGTGCCAGGCTTGTTACTCCTAAGTGCATCCCCTCCTTTAAATCCTCAAGCTCATCGTTTACTGCAATTCGGAGCGCCTGAAAAGTCTTTCGAGCCGGGTGTTTGTGACCGCGCCTTGCGCCCACCGGTACAGCATCTTCTATAATTCGAACCAGTTCCCCGGTTGTCTTAATTGGCCTGCGCTCCCTCGCCTCTATGATGAAGTGAGCAATTCGCCTGGCCCACCGCTCTTCACCATACTTAAGAAGAATTCGGGCAATTTCTTTTTCACTTTCCTCGTTCAATATTTTGGCTGCCGTTCTTTTTGCGTCGTTCCCCATTCTCATGTCCAAAGGTCCATCCAATCTAAAACTGAACCCCCTTTCAGGATCTTCAAGCTGAATGGAAGAAACCCCTAAATCAAGAAGTAATCCATCGATTTCCTTCAATCCCTCCTGCTCCAGGATGGATTGTAGATTTCGGTAATTTTCGCAATAGTAACTGACCGCTTCGGCCATATTGATAAGATTCCTTCTCGCTTGAGCGATAGCTTTCGGATCTCTGTCAATACCAATGAGCCTCCCCCCCGGCTTGATTGCTTCAAGAATTGCCTTGGCATGTCCACCCGCACCGATTGTGCCATCTACAATCACCTTCCCTTTCTCAAGGTTTAGATACTCAAGTACTTCCCGCACCATAACAGGCTGATGCGCAAACGATATTTGACTCGCTGCTTCAATATCCGCCTGTCTCGAAAGCACTCCGCTCGTACTCCTCCATGCTGCGCTTGAAATATTCAGCCCATCGTTGTGGGTTCCAAACTTCAGCCTTATTTGAAAGACCAATGAGAATTGCATCGTTCTTGATACTGGCAGCTTCACGTAATCTTGCAGGAAGGAGAATTCTCCCCTGCGCATCTGGAATTATGTGACTCGCACTCGAGAAGAATAGACGGCTAAACATTCTTGTAGCTTTACTCCCGGATGGCATTTCATCAATCTTCTTTGCTACTTTCTTCCACTCTTCCATCGGGAAAAGGATTATGCAGTTATCAAGGCCGTATGTAGCAATAAGTCCTCCCTCGAATTCCTGCCTGAATCCACGAGGCAGAACAAGTCTTCCTTTTGAGTCTATTTTCCGCTCAAATGTATCGTTTAACATCTTTCCACTTTTTTACACTATACACCACTTTTCTCCACAATGCAACCCTTAGACCCAAATTTCTTCCATCTGTGCAGAATATCACTCTCACTTTCCATGAATGATGGGATTTTTGTGGAAATGTGGATTATATTGTGGATAAACTTTCCTATTAACACAATATATGGAAACAGGTTTATTCCCTATCAGGTTTCACTTACATGAAGGAAAAAAAATTCGGCTATTCTTCGAAAAAAAAATTTCGCTAAAAGAAATTATTTTTCCCACCTGCACTCCACTTTCGCATTATTAAGGTTTAGTGGAACCGTTCGATTTGTTAATCAAAACCCAGTGCCCCACGTTCGCATAAAACTATGGTAAGTTGGGAATTAAATGATTCAACCGAGTCAGAGTTAAGGTCAAAGGCAGAAAATCGAAATTCGGTTTTGTGTTATCTTCAAATTGTGGATATTATGATATCGAAGAAAAGTGCAAGTAATGATTAAAGCCTTATCACTTTTAGGGCTTCGAGGAAGAATCAACTGGAGGTAGAGATGGACGCAAGTGAAATTGCAGAGATACTTGGGGAAGATGCTAAATACCTGCTTGAATTTAACGATCCACGAATTCCAAAAGAACAACTTCATCTGCCAGGGCCAGACTGGGTTGAGAGAATATTTGTGCAATCAGATAGACCGATACCAGTTTTACGTAACCTCTCTACGATTCTCAATACAGGAAGGCTCGCCGGTACAGGATATATAACTATTCTTCCTGTTGATCAGGGAGTTGAACATTCTGCAGGCGCATCTTTTTCTCCAAATCCAATTTACTTCGATCCTGAAAATATAATAAGACTTGCAATTGATGCAGGTTGCAACGCTGTGGCAACTACACTTGGTATCCTTGGAAGCGTAAGCAGAAACTATGCTCATAAGATACCGTTCATCCTTAAACTCAATCACAACGAGCTATTGAGCTATCCAAACACCTACGACCAGACAATGTTCTCAAGCGTCCGACAGGGTTTCAACCTTGGTGCAGTGGCAGTTGGGGCGACCATCTACTTTGGTTCTCCAGAATCAAGGGAACAAATAGTAGAAGTAAGTGAAGCCTTTGAGATGGCACATGAAATGGGTATGGTTACCATCCTCTGGTGTTATCTTAGAAACGAAGCATTCAGAATTGGTGGTAAGAATTACGAGACCGCTGCGGACCTGACAGGTCAGGCAAACTACATCGGAGCAACGCTTGAAGCAGATATTATAAAGCAGAAGCAACCTGATTTCACTGGGGGATACAAAGTCATGAACGAGGGTGGAGAAAAATTTGGAAAATATGACGAAAGAATGTATAAGTTACTTTCTTCCGAACATCCAGTAGACCTAACAAGATACCAGGTATTGAATAATTACATGGGTAGAATAGGTCTTATAAACTCAGGAGGCGAATCGGGAGAGAATGACCTCCAGGCAGTCGTAAGAACAGCAGTGATTAACAAGAGAGCTGGTGGAATGGGAATGATTTGCGGAAGGAAAATCTTCCAAAAGCCTTTTGAAGAAGGAATAAGACTTTTCCACGCAATTCAGGATGTTTATCTCTGCGAGGAAATAACGGTTGCCTGAATAACATCGAAAAATATTGTTTTTGGTTCTTCAATAAGTGAGGAGGTACAGATGGAGAAGAAAAGAGTGCTTGTCCTTTCTCCAATAAAACAGGAAATAATCGAAGGCCTGTTTAAAATTTTCGCAACGCCAGAGGAAATGGACAATATTCAAATAGTTATTTGCGACGGCAAGGAAAGAGATACCCTGATCGAGGAAGTTTCAAAGGCAGATGTAATTATTGGTGACTACACAAACAATGTAGAGATGGACACCCAAGTGATAAAGGCAGCACGGAATTGCCTGCTCATTCATCAACCTTCTACTGGATTTCAACATATCGACATAATTGAAGCCAGCCGCCAGGGAATTCCAGTTGCTAACGCTGCATGGACCAATACCGGAGCAGTTGCTGAACACACTATCATGCTAATACTTGCATGCTTGAAAAAACTGATTCTTGCTCACCAAAAGACTACTCGTGGAGAATGGGCGCAGGAAGAAATGGCTTTTTACGGAGTTTATGAACTCGAAGGTAAAATTCTTGGAATTATTGGTATGGGTAGAATCGGAAAGGAAGTAGCCCGCCGTGCACTTGCCTTCAGATGCGAAATAATCTACTATGACAAATCACGAATCCCGCAAGAGACTGAGAAAGAACTCGGTGTCAAATATGTAGAACTTGATGAACTTATTCAAACTTCTGATGTCATCACAATCCACACACCGCTAACTGCTGAAACGAAAAACCTTATTTCTGCTGAGAGAATTGCCTTGATGAAGCCGAATACGATACTCATTAATGTTTCCAGAGGCGCAATAATGGACGAAAATGCTGTTGCAGAATCTTTGCGTAACGGACACCTCGCAGGAGCCGGCATCGATGTTTTTTCACGTGAACCTATTGATAAATCAAATCCGCTTCTTAAAGCGCCGAATGTTATTCTGACTCCCCATATTGCAGGTGCTACGAATGAATCAAGATTGAGAATTATTACAATGGCTATAAAAAATGTTCTCGCTGTTTTGAGAGGAGAAAAACCAATAAACGTTGTAAATGACGTTCAAGGTTTGAAAGGAGAATAATTGGAAATTACGGCTGCAAAAGCACTTGCCCAAGCACTTGTATGCATGGGGACAGAGTGGGTTTATGGAATTGTTGGAACATCCAATATCGCTTTCCTGGATGCACTCTATGAAATTCGTGACAAAATTCGCTACATATCTTGCAGGCATGAACAGGTAGCAGCAAGCATGGCAGATGCTCAAGGCCGCCTCACGGGGAAGCCAGGAGTTGCTCTTGTTCACTCGGGCCCAGGTGCTTTAAATGCAGCAATATCTGTTGGAAACGCATATAAAGACTGCTCCCCGATGATACTAATCACCGGTGCTGTAAAACGGAAACTCGCTGGAAGCGATGGGATGCTTGAAATCAATCATTTAAAAATCTTTGAGCCATTATGCAAAGGGGTCTATAGAATTGAAAAGGCATCAGGTATTCTTGAGATATTCCAAACTGCATATATAGAATCCCTGATTTCACCCCGGGGACCCGTGCTCATCGAAGTTCCAGAAGATGTCTGGCTTGAAAAGGCAAAACTTAACCCGGATAAATTGAGTTTGGAAGTTCCTTTAACAGAACCCATCAATAAAAACGAAGTCCAAAATGTGCTGAATATCTTAAAAGATTCAAACCTTCCCCTGATTCTTTCCGGTGGTGGAGTTGCATATTCTGGTGCTTCCGGGAAACTCGTCGAGTTTGCTGAAAAACTTAAAGTCCCTGTTATAACAACGGGAAACGGTAGAGGAACAATACCGGAGAGGCATCCACTATGCCTGGGAAGAGTTGGCTTTGGCGGCGGTACGCCTGTCGCAGATTCTGCTTTTCAGAAAGCAGATGCACTTCTTCGTATTGGATGCTATTTGAGCGATATGACCACCTATGAATTCACCCTGCGAACGGAAGCAAAAGAGATCATTGCAGTGAACACATCAGAAAGAATCGCACCACAGGCCCAGAGTCCTACTAAATTCATTAAAGGAGACGCATACGAGTTCCTTGACACATCACTTGGTATCCTTAAGGCGGAAAATGCATCCAAAGAATACGAATGGGACAAAGTGCTTGAAAAGGAAAAAAGCGACTGGGAAAAAATGAAAGAGTTATGCTTGAAAAGAGAAAGCGACCTGCCATCTGCTGGTAAAGTTGCCAACGTCCTCGGGCAAAGGTTAGCTTCCGATGCGATAATTTGTGTTGGTGCAGGTACTCATCTCCTTTACCCAATGGCTTATATTCCTTCTGAAAAGCCGCTTTGCTTTCTTTCAACAGTCAACTTTGGATCAATGGGTTTCGGTTTCGCCGCAAGTATGGCTGCAAAACTCATACATCCAGAAAGGCAGGTAATCACAATAATTGGAGATGGTGATTTCATGATGACTGTACAAGATTTGGAGACAGCTGTAAGAGAAAGAATTCCGGTTAAAGTCTTTGTATTCAACGATTTTCGCTATCGCGTTCTAACTTTGAGACAAATGCTTCAATTTGAAGGAAGAATTTATGGAACTGTTCATGGAAATCCAGACTTTGCTTCAATTGCTTGCAGCTTCGGTGCCCGTGGTTACAAACTTGATGACCAAGCTAAGATAGAAGAAACGATCGAAAATGCATTGGCGGAGAAAGAGCCAGTAGTTGTAGATGTACTAATTGATCCAAATGATCTCCCACCCATGAACATAGAAGCCAACCTAAGGATGTCAGCAGGATAAACATGCCGGCAGGTCACATCGAGCAAACCTTTCCTGCTTCCATTTCTCTCCAGCGCTCAACAAGATAAACCTTTTCGCTTTCAAAAACATGTGCATTATCAGCGATTACTCTTTCCGCTTCCTCGAAATCAAGATCCATTATTCTATTGGCAAGAGAAGCAACTTCCCCAAAGTAAAGAGGAGAAGATAACTCGATTAACTTGTGAGTATTTCCTTTCCAGCAATTGAAAACTACCGCGAGGTCATAAACAATGCGAGCCCAAAGATCAGGAGGCATGTGGAATTCGCAATATTTATCCGGCTTGCAAACTCCTGAGCCTACAATCTGTTCAAGCCTTGCATATGTGTCGGGCTGTAAGATTTCCCTGTAAAGAGAAGAAAAATGAAGCATGCCGAGTTCGAATTCTCCGACTAGGCGGGTAACACTTATGGGAATTGGCTCAGGTTCCTGCAAAACCGCGGTTCCAAGAACGGAAACATCCTCAAAAGAAAATAAATCAATCCAGACATCCTCAAATTTGTTCATTGACCTAAAAACTGTAGATAGAACATGAAGATACATTGGGCCAAGTGAAAAGGCAGGATCTTTCGCATTGTGCACCTTAGCTCCAAGGTTGGCCTGACAGATTTTAACATTGTTTGTCAAAGCAGTTATGGTCAACCATGCATCAATACCGTACTGCCCAACAAACACATCCCATACATCCTGATCTTTGAGAATTTCAATAAATCGAGAGGAAAGCGCAAATTCTCCTCCAATCGGCTGCCTTATGCGTTTTCCGTATAATGCACTAATGAGAGGATATACGATTGCATTTGTTATCGTTCCATCGTATTTATACCTTTTATAATATGGCGTGACAAAATCGTAGCTCTCATGAATAACAGGCGATAGTAAATTATTAACCCAATCGGGCGTTATGCTTCTTACATCTGCATCTATCAGGGCAAGACCCTCAACTCCTAAATCAATCGCTGCCTTAAAAGCTGCTCTTAGAGCGTTTCCCTTACCCAATTGCTGAGCGCGATATGTTCCAACTATTTTGTTCACAACAAGGCCAATATCGGTTGACAAGGCAACATTTTTCGTCTCGTCAAGCGACCCCCCTTCAACAACAAAAAGCACGGTCTTTCTGTCGGCAAAAAAAGTTGATAAACCTTCAGCAACAACTGTCATCACCTTAGAAATAGTATCCTCAGCGTTATAGGCAGGAATCGCAACCATCACATCCGCACGACCAATGCTTGAAACTGCACTTTCAATTTCCCGTGATACTGCAGGAATTAGATCCATCTGATCCTCCATTTCCATAAAGTGGCTAAATTTTTAAACTCCTTGCTTTTACAATTCTACAACTAAAACACCATTCAGGGTTATAGAAATAACTTTTACGCGGGCTTTAACCGGAATTTAATGATTCTGAGAATTTAGGGCTAAGGCAAGTATTATTCTACGCTAAACTTGGACTTTTGCCTTTCGCTTTCTCCCAATAATAGATTAAGTAATCTTTTAGTGTTTCAAAGGCTTCGGCTGTCCTTTCAACCTCAATTTCCGATTCATACGAGGTTAAAGCTCTTGTTTTTCGTACAAAGTGGGCAGTCCTTGCACAAAAAAGAGGAAGGAGAGCACCCAAAATGACATCACGAGAAATAGAGCTGAAATTGTAAGCAATAGCAAAATCATAAAGCACCCTTACCCAAAGACCAACAGAAAATTCGAATTCCTCATCACCAAGTAAATAGGATGATTCTATCTGGCGATAATTTTCTTTCCTTAAAAGCGCTTCCCAAAATTGCCCGAGTTCCTCATAGCCCTTCCTGAAATGATCAAGCAAATTCTCGTATGAAACCTCCATGCCCTCTGGCTCTTCCTTGCATTCTTCCCCCACAACCGGAGCAGCAACTGAACCTTTTACTCTTCTCCATTTACTTTCATACTTTCTCATTAGCCAGAATATTGTCCCTGTAACCTGTCTGAACATTGCCCCAAGATCAGTACCTGGATCTTTGTTGTTGTGCAACTTTATACCCATACAAGCCTGACAAACGTTGAATCCCTCATTTATGGCAAGTGTTGTCATCCAGATATCTATTCCAAACCTTGCAATGTCTGTTTGCCAAACGTCCTTTGACGAATAAACCCTCGCAAGTCTTCCGGAAAAACCAAAGTCCCCACCAATCGGTTGACGTATTCTTATCCCATAAAGTGCTCGTGTAAGAGGATACGCAATTGAATTTGTAATTGTCCCATCATACTTGTACCTCAGATAGTGAGGAGTAACATAATCATAGCCATCCTGGAGAACCGGGAAACCAAGAAATTTCATCCATTCAGGCGTAATGCTTCTCAGATCAGAATCAACAACAATGCAAACCCTGACTTTTAGCATATTTGCTATCTCAAAGATTGTGTGGAATGCGCTGCCTTTCCCGGCAAGACCACGGTAAGGAGTTACAATCTTTCTTACTTGAGGTGGAACTTTCGTTTCAAGTACAACTTCCCTTGTACGATCTTCAGAGCCTCCATCGGCATTGACAAGTACTGGCTTTAAATCCGGAAAGTAGGTCACAAGTCCAGTTGCTGATTGCTCAACAACATATGCAATCGTGTCTGCGCTCCTAAAGGATGGAATTCCAACAAGAATATCTGCTCTCCCAATTCTTTCTACTTCCTCGATGACAGAATCTTCAAGTATTGCCAATTCAGTGCGCTCGTAAATCCCTTTCTTTACCCTTCCATCTCCTTAACAAATTCTTCTGAGAGATTTTCATCACCAGCAAGAAAATTCATGAACTCTTCCCAGCGCTTTTTGTATTCTATATATCGCTTGAAGGGATTGAATGATGGTGGCGCATCATGACGAGCAAGAAAAATGTTTGTCATGCTCTCATTGAAACCTTTTTGATCGCCCTTCTCAAGATAATAAAGTCCCATAAGAACAGAAGTCTTAAAAATTAAATCTTCAAGGTCGTCACCCATACAACTGGCAGGATAAGGTTCTAATTCGCTGATAGAAACCTGCCTCATGCCGGGACCAGGCTCCTCGTGGGCAAGTTTTTCTCTTGCATACACGAAGCGATAGATATTCTCACGAAAATGTTGCCAGGCAGGAGTATGACTTTTTGGTGGAAGGTGCCTTACTGAAAGTTCACGGTCAAGAATAAAATCAATACCGTAGAATTTGCAGTTCACTAAATAATCTATATCCTCACCTCTTCGAACATTTGGGTCAAAGGCTATTTTTCGATATACATCGCGATGGATGCACATATTTCCACCAAAGACAAAAGGTGTTCTCTTCAGGCGATCTCCCTCTCCAATTATTTTGAAAGCCTCATTCATAGTGCGAACCATTGGCCATTCTGCCATCCACCATTCACCAGGAGAAAGCAGATATCCACCATCCGCTTGCTTGTAATATCCAGCAAGCGCCCTTATGGGTTTTCCGTCGTAACTTGAATTCATATCCTCAAATACCTTATCAAGATAATAAGGATCCTCATAAACCTCATCATCATCAAAGAGAACGGCAATTTCAGAGCGAGCAAGCTCTGAAACGATCAAGCAAAAATTTCTTATGTTTGAATATCCTGTTAGTGATACTAATTCCAGAAATTCACCTTTCCCATTTGAAGATAAATATCTTTTCAATTTTTCCCCAAACGAATGGGAAAGACACAAAATAGGGAAATCGCCTCCCCGAAATTCATTTACAATGCCTTTAACTTTCTCCTCAACGAATGAAGCGATATCAGAAGCAGTAGAACAGGCAAGCACAACAACGCTAAATTCACTGTTCTTGAGCACAGAAATACTATCAATAGCCCTTGCAAGGGTACCTTCCTCATCGAGCGGCGTTGGATGGTCATACACTGCATCATTTTTTCTAATTGGCTCACCTTTGGGTCTCCCCCAGTAAGTTGGGATGATAATGGTCGCTCTCACTTTATTGACATCCCCTTCCTCTCAAGATATCCTCAATCGCTGAAATTACTGCAACATTTTCCTCACTTTTCCCGACAGTAAGTCTTATGAAACCAGGGCATCCAAGTGGAACTCCATCTCTTACAATTATTCCCCTTTCGAGAAGCCTTTCAGTGAGATTCTCAAGCAGGTGGTCATAGCGGAAAAGGATGAAATTTGCCTGGGATGGAACGACTTCAAATCCAAGTCTATTAAGTTCAGAAGCGAGAAATCTTCGACCTTCACTATTTGTCTTTTTGCTCCGCCTTACGTGCTCCTCGTCTTCTAAGGCAGCAAGTGCCGCTACTTGAGCTAGTCTATTCACGTTAAAAGGTGGTCTAACACGCTCGATGTACTCCACAACTTGAGGACTTGCAATTCCGTAACCAATTCGAAGGCCGGCTAACCCATATATCTTTGAAAACGTTCGAAGAATTACAAGATTTGGATATTCAGAAAGATAAGGTATTGCATCAGGATAGGAAGGGTCTTCAACATACTCACCATATGCCTCATCCCAGACAAGAAGTACATCATCTGGAATTCTTTTAAGAAGATATTTGAATTCATCTTCGGAACAGATCGTTCCAGTGGGATTATGCGGGGAACCAATAAAAATAGCCCTGGTTTTCTCGTCCACTGCCTTTACAATTTCTTCTACTGGATGCCTAAAGTCAACTAAAGGAACAAAAATAACCTTCGCGCCCATCATCATTCCTGATAGAAAGAATGAAGAAAAAGTCGGTTCTCCCATAATTACTCTTTCGCTTGGCCTGAAAAAGGCGTAGAAAAGAAAATCTATGATTTCGTCAGCACCATTGCCGAAAACAAGGCACTCAGAAGCAATATTCAGTTTCTCTGAAAGGCTTTTCCTGAGCTCAAAACAGGATCCGTCTGGATATAGGTTGACTTGCGAAACAGCATCAATGATTGCTTTTATCGCCTTAGGTGAAGGACCACATGGATTCTCATTTGAAGCAAGTTTTATTACTCGTTGAACCCCATAAGTCCGCTTGACTTCTTCGATGTCCATGCCGGGGCTGTAGATTGGAAGTCCCTTTATCTCTTCTCTTGCCATGTGATCAAACAAATTATCTCTCACTTACCCTGAAGTACCCTCCCTCCTGATATTTTCTGAAGCCTCCTCGAGGAGTGCTTCTACCTCCTCTCCATCTTTTGGATATGAAGCAATCCCAACTTCTACATTCACTTCCGCAAAACTTCCTCCTAACCGGGTAAGATATTCGCAAACCTTCTCCTTGAGTCTTGATGATGCAACACCTGCGTCCTCACCTCTTGTCTCAGGCATGAGAATTGCAAACTTCGATTGCTCGATCCTTGCAAGAATATCAGAGGCTCTCGTGTTTTTTCTAAGGACTCGAGCAATTGCCCTCATGAGCTCATCTTCTTCACTTGAGTTAGGATCGAAAACCGAATCAACATGAAAAAGAACTATTGAGACTTCTCTAAGATAGCGCTCCGAACGCTTGATTTCTTCCTCAAGCCTGGTCATGAAATATAGATCATTGAAAACCCCTGTTGCAGAATCACGAAGCGGATCCAGGATATCACCAACTGGTTCCTTCTTTTGATATGCCTGAATTGTAGCCTGAAGAAGACTGTCAAAGCACTGGCAAAGCCTTTTTTCAATAGCAAAGTCGTGTTCGCGGTCGGCACTAGCCTTTCTGTACTCCCAGAATGCATCTCGAAGAAGAATATGTACCTGCATAACTTTTTCTATTGGCATATTTCGCTTCCTTAGCTGAACCCCGAATTCACCGGCAATTCGATATAAAGATCCGAACGGCAAGAATTCTTGAAGATACAATTCATCATCGACGCAGGAGAGGATGCCGTTGTAAATAGATTGAACGGCTCTTTCCATGTCCAAACTCCATAGTTCGTCCATTTTTTCCTTGGATAAAGCCTTTTTGTATGCATCTATTAACTTTTGCACGCTGCTTTTCTGGAAGATCAAGTGGCCTCCTGTAAAGTAAAACTCAGGCAAAACTTCCTCAAGTTAGTGCTATTTTATCCTATACGAAATCTCATTCAAATAACATCTTGTATTCTTCACCGTTTAAAAGAATTGGATGTTATCGATATCAGAAAATGGCTGTAGAGCATTCTGCCTTATACATGCATGTAAAGATTCACTAGCGTGCCAATGGGTAGATTACGTATTTTTGCTCAAGTGAAGTAAAAATTGATAGATCAAATGAATTCTGGTTTAGAACCTAAGAAATGCAACTTAAAAACCTTCACGAGACTTGGTCCGTCTCGCCATTTCTTCTTGACCACCTTTATCATAAACAACATCATCTTCCATGGTGTAACCAAAGTCGATCTCGAGAACTCTACCAGGTGAATCTCCTGCCTTGATACGGTGTTTGGTTCCCGCAAGTATCACGAACTCATCCCCGGCTTTTGGATAAAAAGTGCGATCACCAACAACAACCTCAAGCCCTTCATCAAGAACTATCCACATGTCATCCCTTAGCCTGTGTGAGTGGAAACTTGTTGACTCACCCGCAGCAAGGAAAAGCATCTTCACGGTGCAGGTCTGATTAAGAACGTATGTCTTTATGACTCCCCAGGATTTCTCAAGAATCATTGTCTTCCTCCTCACATTTACTTTTTCTTCTACGACCATAGTATTTTTGCATTTCTTTTTTGTCCTGGATTTTCTTTATTTTTCCTCTCTTGTCTTCCTCAACACTCTCGGGAGGAGGCATCGCTTTTCTTATTCGCCTATATATCTCAATATATTTGCCTGTTGTTTTCTTCTTATAGTTCATTTTTGGCAGAAAAAGTACGCTTGTTTCGATTATACTACTACTGGGACAAGCAGTATTACATGTCGATACCCTTGTTTGCTTAAATCTTTTTTTGTATCATCAAATAGTCAGTGGGGGATCGTCTAGCGGTAGGACACTGGACTCTGGATCCAGGAGCGAGGGTTCGAATCCTTCTCCCCCAGCCAAATATGCAATATAATTTCTCTTTCTTTGAGGTTTATTTGTAGAAAAATTTTGAAGCAGGGGTTAAAACGGCGCATTCGTCTAGTCAGGTCAAGGACGCCGCCCTCTCAAGGCGGTAACAGGGGTTCAAATCCCCTATGCGCCACCAAAAATTGCGAATGTCATGAAAATCCTTAAGCTACTATATTTTCATCGGTATTATTCTTATCACCACCGCAAATATAACAAGAAAGGTAAAGTTTTCAAAATCCTTTTGCGCCAACAAATACCTGTGGTATCGCCATATCTTTTGAATCAAGTGAACTGATTCATGGGATCACTGCCCGGAGAAGAGAAGCAAACTTAATTGAAGGATAAATTAAAGAGCGCTGGATAAAGCTAACAAGAGAAATGTCGTTAAACTATCAATCGAATAGCCTCAAAGGATCATACTCAGAGCGTAAGACCCAAGAAAAAAAAGAAATTCCAGCAAGGTCAACCAGAGTAACAAGCCAGCAGGGTGCTCCCAGTACTTCCTCATCTCCAAAATGATGTTTCCAGCCAACTGGTACACGGGCTCGCCAATTTTTATTCAGATACGCCCAGAATATCGCCGAAGACAAATCCCATGAGAAACCACCAAGCCCTAAGGTTGCTAAGAATTTTCTCTTACGACAACCAAGGAAGGCTCCAACTGAAATCATGGTAAGTGCAAGATAACGAACTCCTATAGTCCCGATAACCCATTCTCCCCTTCTTTGATACTCAAGGGCAAGGATTGAAATTCCCGTGAACATGAGCAACCATCCAAGAGCACAAATGCGGTCAAGGCCATTTCTGATAAGCCTTCTATACGCTGGATATATTCCAATCAAAAAGAGAGGAGCAGAAAGGCAAACAAGAAAACCTATCGGGACTTCTCTCAATGCCGGGAAAAAATATGATATCTCACCTGTTGGTGCAATGTATAAATACTGCGTTGCTTTAAGTGTATCACCAAGTTTTTTTAGCCTGCCAAGTGCTGGTTCAATAAAAGCAAGAGATAGCACAAGAGAAATAGCACAAGGGACTTCCACGTCCTTTTCCTTCAATCATTCCTCCTTTAAGGACTCTTACTCAGGCAAGGATTCTTCTCTGTTGGCAATTATAGCAAATTGTTTTCACTGGCTTTCCGGCGTAAGAGGCTTGTTTTCTATTAACACAGAGTACAATAGGTAACAGGCAGCGTGAGACAGAAAACAATTCTTAAGAGGTTAAGTATTTAAATGCGCAAGTCCATGCAGAACTTGCAACGACTAAAAAACCTCCGTTCAGAGTAGAAACAGCAAACCATACAGCAAGGAATGCAATGATATCAAGAGAAATTAGGATTGGGTTGTGATGTGCTTTTGTGATTTGGGAAAGCCATGTTAGCGGTATCCCAAGGAAAACAAGGGCTAGTACAACGGAGATAATTCCAGATATCTCGATGAGAAACTCGTAACCCCACAGAAGTAAACAATCAATAAAATAATCCCTCAAAAAGTAAATGGCACGTGAAATTGACCCGAAAATCCCCATATCTTGCAGAAGCAGAAATCTTCCAGAGATCTCAAAAACAATCCCAAGGAACACAAAAGCCAATACAACAAATGTTCCAAGAATTAGAGTGCTCAAGCATGGAATAAGTGTGTACCTTCCTCTACCAAAGACGAATATTAATAATATAAGAGGTAAAACGACAATAATTAAAGCAGCAACGTAAAGAATTGAAAGAAATAAATATCTGAGAAAGGTATTTCTCTCAACAACACAAGTCTCTCGAAACTTTAAAATCTCACCATCACTTATCCTTGAGACTCCTATTATCAAACATGCACTTGCGTAAACCCCAATGAAAAATGCAATGAGCCCTACAAGTATTCCAACTGTAATCAATATAAGTTTGAGAGCAAGATTACCAGATGCGCTTCCAACAACCTTATGAGCGAATCTATAAAGAGGACTGTAACCCGTCATTCCAGGAGGTATAGGATTTCGCATCCAGAGGCCAAAACTTACCTTCTGGATCTGCCACCCCCCACCAGCAATGCTCATTAAAAAACCAAGGACTAAAAATTGGTGATTATTGCGGAGATAGCGAAACGATTCCTTGACTATCTCAATTACATCTATGTTCAACCGCCACCCCGTTTTCAAATCTTAAAATGTTTGAGCCTTAGGCCCATAGAACCGTACAGCAAAGCTTTCCAATTCCTTCGATCTCGGCCTCTATTAAATCACCCGGCTTAATCTCGCCAACACCTGGAGGTGTGCCAGTCAGAATTACATCACCTGGATAAAGTGTCATAACTTCCGATATGAAAGACAAAAGATATGGAACATCAAAAATCATCTGAGAGGTCCGGGAGGACTGCCTTGTTACATCGTTTAACCTCAAACATATTCCCAAATCGCTTGGATCCAAATCCGTTTCAACCCATGGACCAAGGGGACAGAAAGTATCAAAGTTTTTCGAACGCGTCCACTGCCCATCTTTTGCCTGTAGATCACGTGCGGTAATATCAAGCCCACAAGTGTATCCAAGAATGAAGGTCTGCGCTTCTTCAATACTAACGTTCTTTGCTTCCTTTCCTATAACTACTGCAAGTTCAACTTCGTAATCCACTCGCCTGGATTGCTTTGGATAAAGAATCCCTTCGCCATGACCTATTACGGTATTTGAAGCCTTTAGAAAAAGAATGGGTTCAGGGGGAACTTCCATTCCAAGCTCTCTTGCGTGATCCATATAATTCAAACCCACTGCAACAATTTTAGATGGGATAACTGGGGTGAGAATATTGACATAGTTAATGTCGAATACTTTATCAGAAAATTCAAATGAAGAAAAAGGGTTTCCACGGATTTCCTTTATTTTCTCTCCCTGGTAGTTACCATATAAAGTCCGTTTTCCATCCGAAAATCTTACAAGCTTCATAACCGCTGCTTCATCAGTGAGGTTTTATACGCTTATGCTCAAGCCCGTACTCAATAGAATCGACAAGTGCCTGCCAGCTTGCTTCGATTATGTTTTCACTTACGCCAATTGTTCCCCAGGATTTTTCACCATCGGTCGTTTCTACAAGGACCCTCGTTACAGCTGCAGTACCTTTTTTCTCATCCAGAACTCTTACCTTGTAATCAGTCAGAACAATATCCTTTAGTTCTGGAAAACTCCGACCAATCGCAAGCCTCAATGCACGGTCAAGCGCATTTACAGGGCCATTCCCTTCTGCTGTAGCAATAATTCTCTTTCCAGCGATATGAATCTTAATAGTTGCTTCCGTTACAACTTTTCCGTCCTCTCTTTTCTCCATGATCACCCTGAAGGACTCGAGACGGAAAAACTGTTTATAGGTTCCAAGTTCCTTTCTTATAAGCAATTCAAAGGATCCATCTGCTGCCTCAAACTGGTAACCTATGTGCTCTAATTCTTTCACTCTCTTCAATATCTCACTTATGCTCTGAGGTTTTTCTTCGATATCAATTCCCATTTCCTTTGCTTTCATTACGATGGTTGACTTTCCAGACAATTCTGAAACCACAATCCTCCCGAAATTTCCCACCATTTCGGGTCTAATGTGCTCGTAAGTCCTCGATTCCTTGCTTACAGCACTTGCATGTATTCCTCCCTTGTGGGCAAATGCACTGTAACCAACATAAGGCTGATGAGCATCAGGGATAAGGTTTGCAAGTTCGCTAACGTAATGGGATAAATCGGTTAATCCCATGAGATTATTACGAGAAATACAATCCAACCCCATCTTCAGAACAAGGTCGGGAATCACAGAACAAAGATTTGCATTCCCACACCTTTCACCGTAGCCATTTATCGTTCCCTGTACCATCTTTACACCTTCTCGCACTGCGAGCAGTGTATTTGCGACCGCACAATCGCAATCATTATGAGTATGTATCCCAAGAGGTGTATTAATCTTTTCCCTGACCTCTTTAACTATCCCTAAAAGTTCATGAGGTAGCGTCCCTCCATTCGTGTCACAGAGTACAATCCAATCAGCACCTGCAGAAGATGCAGCCATTATCGTCCTCATTGCATATTTTGGGTTATCCTTATAGGCATCGAAGAAATGTTCAGCATCATATATGACCTCAAGACCTTTCTTCTTTAAATACTTAACTGACTCCTCAATCATGTATACATTCTCATCAAGAGAAGTTCTCAAAGCACTCCTTACGTGAAAGTCCCAGGATTTACCAAAAATGCAAACGCTTTTTACTCCAGAAGATACAAGTGCTTTCATTTCTTTGTCTCTTGAAGGACTGGAAAGCGCACGGCGAGTAGAGCCAAATGCAACAAGTTTCGCATTCTTCAGTTCTATTGACGAGGCAACCTTGAAAAATTCTGCATCCTTAGGGTTTGAAGCCGGATAACCACCCTCAACGTAATGGACGCCAAAAGCATCGAGTCTTTTAAGTATCTTTATTTTGTCTTCGAAGGAAAATGATACCCCTTCTCTCGCTGCACCATCTCTTAAAGTTGTGTCGTAAATGTAAACATCAGGCAAGAATTATCACCACCAATTAGTCGATAGGTGTGCCATAATTTTCTCGATAAACTTTGAAAGCACTCATTAGTTTCTTTGTCACAGGTCCAGGTATGCCGTTGCCTATTGGCCTTTCATCAATATAAGTTATTGGAGCAATCTCTGCTGCAGTTCCCGTAAGGAAGCACTCATCAGCCATATAGCATTCAACAAGACTTAAATCGCTTTCTCTAATTTCAATTCCTTCTTGAGCACAAAGCCTGAAGACTGCTTTTCTCGTTATTCCATCCAATGCCCCAGCATTTGTAGGAGGTGTCAAAATAACTCCACCGCTAACCACGAATATATTGTCAACCACACATTCTGTCACATATCCTTGACTATTAAGCATTAGTCCTTCATCTGCACCAGACGCAAGAACTTCAAGATGGGCAAGTATATGATTTAGATAGTTTAACGATTTTACCTGAGGACTTAATGAATCTGGATTGTTTCTCCTGGTTGATACGGTTACAACTTTAAGTCCTTTTTCATAAACCTCATCAGGATAAATCTTTATGGTAGATGCAATGATTACCACGCTCGGCTTCCCACAACTTCTCGGGCTCAAACCAAGATCACCCTTCCCCCTCGTGATCAATAGTCGCACATAACCATCTGATATATCATTTATCCGTACTGCTTCTCTTATTTTTTCTATCAATTCCTCTTCCGAAAGAGGGATCTCAAGCATGATCACTCTTGCCCCGTTATATAATCTCCTGAGATGGTCTTCAAGCATGAAGATCCTTCTGTTATAAACTCTTATGCCTTCGAATACGCCATCACCATAAAGAAGGCCGTGATCAAAAACAGAAATTTTTGCCTCTTTTTCATCAAGAAATTCCCCATCAATGTAGACTTTTAAACCCATACTACCCTCCATTTAACAAACCAGTCCGGCAATGAGATCGCCAACTTCTTTCGTTCCCATTCCCATTTTACCAGCCTGAAGACTCTTTATCCTGCCAGTTGAGAGTGCCTGTATTACAGCATTTTCTATTTTTTTCGATGCCTCGATTTTCCCAAGAAATTCAAGCATCATCTGCACAGCACAAATTGCAGCAATGGGATTTATTACATTTTTCCCTGTATACTTTGGAGCCGAACCCCCAATAGGCTCAAACATTGATGTGCCACAGGGATTTATATTCCCGCCAGCAGCGATTCCCATCCCCCCCTGTATTATTGCTCCAAGGTCGGTTATTATGTCGCCAAACATATTATCTGTGACAATAACATCGAACCATTCAGGATTTTTGACAAACCACATGCAAATGGCATCAACATGAGCATAATCTTTCTCTACATCAGGATATTCACGACCGACTTCCTCGAAGACTCGCTCCCATAAATCAAAGGCATAAGTCAATACATTCGTTTTCCCACAGAGGGTTAATTTTTTCCTTTTCGCACGCTTCCTCGTATACTCGAAGGCATATCTTATGCATCTTTCAACTCCCATGCGTGTATTCACCGATTCCTGAATAGCAATCTCGTTTTCAGTTCCTTTGCGTATAAATCCCCCAGAACCTACGTATAATCCTTCTGTGTTTTCTCGAACCACAACAAAATCTATGTCATCTGGACCTTTATCCTTAAGAGGACATTCAACACCTGGATACAACTTTACAGGTCTAAGATTTATGTATTGGTCAAGACCAAACCTCATCTTGAGAAGAATTCCGTGCTCGAGAATCCCAGGCTTCACATCCGGATGCCCAATTGCACCAAGAAGTATAGCATCGAAAGTTTTTAGTTCCTCAAGAGCACTGTCCGGTAAAGTCTCTCCGGTACGAAGGAACCTCTCACCACCAAAATCATAAACTTTTGTCACATAAGTAAACCCAGTTGAAGTTGATGCTGCCTCAAGAACTTTTAAAGCTTCAGCAATCACCTCTGGACCAGTTCCGTCCCCTGGTATTACCGCGACACTTATTTCTCTTTTCTCAACTTCAATATTACTCACACATTCTCCTCTTTCAGGTAGTTGACCAACCCCCCATGATCGATAATCTTCTGCATGAAATCCGGATACCTCTGAGATTGAAACGTTTGTCCTGTTGTTAGGTCCTCAATTTTTCCTTCTGCAAGATTAATCCTTACCATATCACCATCTCCAACCGCCATTGCAGCCTCCGGTGATTCCAATATGGGAAGTCCTATGTTTATGGCGTTTCGATAAAAAATCCTTGCAAACGAACTTGCCACGACACATGAAATTCCAGCCCCTTTTATTGCAAGAGCAGCATGTTCTCTGCTCGAACCAGAGCCGAAATTTTCTCCGGCAACTATGATGTCTCCTTTAGTTATCTTTTTAGCGAATTCGGGTTCAAGCCCGGCAAAAAGATGCCTGCCCAACTCAAATTCATCCTGCGTCGTTAAATATGTTGCAGGAATGATGAGGTCAGTATTTATATGGTCGCCAAGCTTGTGCGCCTTTCCCTCTAAGCAGTGCATGCTATCATTCAACCGAAATCCCTTCTAATACCTTCTCAAACTATTTCAGCAGGATCAGTAATCGTGCCTGTAACGCTTGAAGCCGCCGCCACTGCGGGATTACAAAGATAGACCTCGCTCTCTTTGTGCCCCATTCTTCCAACAAAATTCCTGTTTGTGGTGGCAAGCGCTTTTTCACCCGCTGCCAATACCCCCATATGACCACCCAGGCATGGCCCGCAGGTTGGTGGAGAGATTACTGCTCCTGCATCAAGCAAAATCTCAATCAATCCCTCTTTCAATGCTTGTTTATACACCCTTGGACTTCCTGGAATAACTATTAGCCTTAGACCACGAGCAACCTTCTTTCCCTTAATTACTTCTGCAGCCTGGCGCAGATCACTTATCCTTCCATTTGTGCATGATCCAATGACTACCTGGTCAAGTCTAACATGTGGAGCATCTTCAACAGGCACACTGTTTTCAGGGGTTGGAGGCAATGCAACCTGAGGTGAAAGTTCATCAAGATCTATTCCGATCTCAGCCGAATAACCGAATTGGTCGGGTTCAATATCCATTTGATCACACTGAATCCCGACTGAATTGAGATAATCCAAAGTTTTCTCATCAACAGGAAACATCCCATTTTTTGCACCTGCTTCAACAACCATATTCGCAACAGTGAATCTCGCGTCTATCCCAAGCGAGGCTAATCCATCCCCGGTGAACTCAAGAGAACGATAGGTCGCTCCATCAACTCCAATCATTCCGATAAGTTTAAGAATTAAATCTTTACCTCCAACCCAGCGCCTAAACTTACCTTTGATACGAACAAGTATCGCTTCCGGTACTCTTAACCACGCTTTTCCAAAAGCCATGGCAGCACCAATATCAGTTGAACCCATACCTGTTGCAAATGAACCAAGTGCTCCATAAGTGCAGGTGTGACTATCGCCCCCAACAACAATACTCCCCGGACGAATGAGCCCCTCCTCAGGAAGAAGAACATGTTCAATTCCACATAAGCCACCTTCATAAAAATGTACGATTTCTTTTTTTAGAGCAAATTGACGAACATATGAGCATTGCTCTGCTGATGCTATATCCCGATTTGGAGTGAAGTGATCAAGAACAAAAACAATCTTATCCCTTGAAAAGACTTCCATGTCAAACTTTTCAAATTCGTCTATTGCAAGTGGAGCTGTTACATCATTTGCAAGAACAAGGTCAACTGGAACAAAGGCATATTCACCCGGTTTGACGCTCTCTCGTCCTGCATGTTCGGCAATTATCTTTCTTGTGACACTCATTTCTTATCTCAAAACTTTATTTACAGCGTTAAGATAGGCTCTTGCACTTGCCTCAACAATATCAGTTGAAACTCCACGACCCACGACTTGCCTTCCTTCCACCTCGAGCTGGATGGTTACATCTCCAAGTGCGTCAAGGCCTCCTGTGATTGCTTCAACCGTAAAAGAAATTAAATTTGCTTCAATACCAAGCGCCTGCCTGATTGCTTTACACGTAGCGTCAACCATTCCATCACCTATCGCCCTTTCCGTCCTTCTCTCTCCTTCCCTTTCAAGTGTAATTGTCGCACTTGGTGGAGCATCCTTTCCTCCAGAGTGAACCTCATATCCTGCTAACTTCCACTGCTGGCCTTCAGTTCTTATGTATTCAAGTGCAATCGCTTCGATATCTCCACCGGAAAGTGACGTTCCTTTTTTATCCGCAAGTTCTTTAAACCGCTTGAAAGCCTGATTCAATTCTTTCTCTCCAAGATAAAACCCGAGTCTTTCGAGCTGTTCTTTAAAAGCATGTCTTCCGGAATGCTTGCCCAGGACAATATCGCTTGTGGCAAGCCCAATATCCGAAGCATGCATGATTTCATATGTCGTTCTCTCTTTTAGCACACCATCCTGATGTATGCCGGATTCATGAGCAAATGCGTTTTTCCCGACAATTGCCTTATTTGGCTGCACAGGATAACCTGTAAGTAAACTTACAAGCCTGCTCGTCCTTGAGATCTCCTTTGTATCAATGCCAGTCTTAACTCCCAACCTATCCTTTCTCACCTTTATTGCCATTACTATCTCCTCAAGGCTTGCGTTTCCAGCCCTCTCACCTATCCCATTGACTGCACACTCAACCTGCCTTGCCCCCACGCTAATTGCAGCAATGGAATTAGCAACGGCAAGCCCAAGATCATCATGGCAGTGAACGCTTAATATAACCTTTTCAATCCCCGAAACATTCTCAATTACTCCCCTTATTAGTTCAGCAAATTCTTCGGGAATTGAGTATCCAACGGTATCTGGAATATTAATAACGCTTGCGCCTTCTTCAATCGCAACCTCGATAACCTTATAAAGAAAATTAGGGTCGCTTCTTGTTGCGTCCATGGGAGAAAACTCAACATTCGGACAGTAACTTCTTGCTTTTTTTACAGCCGACTTTGCTATTTCGACAACTTCTTCGCGACTTTTCTTGAGTTGGTACTTAAGATGAATATCTGAAGTGCTCAGGAAAGTGTGTATCCTGGGGTTTTCGGCATCTTTTATTGCCTCCCATGCCCTTTCAATATCTTCGTCGCAAGCACGCGCCAAAGCACAAATCACCGATCCCCTGATTTTCCTTGCAATTCCCTGCACAGCTTCGAAGTCTCCCTGAGAAGTAGCAGGAAATCCTGCCTCTATTATGTCCACTCCAAGTTTTTCAAGTTGCTCTGCTATCTCAAGTTTCTCACGGAAGCCAAGACTTATTCCAGGAGATTGCTCTCCATCTCTTAAAGTTGTATCGAAGATGTAAACGCGCTCGGGCATCATCAAACCCTCCTAAAGAACAATAAATATTGCATCCATTATTCCTTCCTCTCCCTTTAGCCTCTCTATTATTTCCTGGCTTAATGGCTGGTCAAGAGTAAGTCCCATTCCTGCTATCCCGGCAATAACCCTTCTTCCAACCTGAAGGGACGAGATGTTTATGTTGTGCTCGCCTAGTATCATTCCAACCTTCCCAATCATGCCAGGTTTATCTTCGTAAGTCACAAAAGCAATATAATCGCTTGGCGAGATTTCAATCTCATACTCTAATACATTAACGAAAATCTCCTGACCACGCTTTCCAATAAGTGTCGCACCAGCATGCACCTTCTTCCCATTTTTTGCAGAAGCCATAATTAGATTAACGTAATCTCTTGATTTACGACTCTTGCTTTCCTTTACCATAATGCCTCTCTCCATTGCGATCAGGGGGGCGTTTACATAGGTTACCGTTTCCGTTGAAACTGTTTCAAATGCACCTTTGAGAAAGGCAACAGTTAGAAGCGATGTATCGTGTTCGCTTATATCACCAAGGTACTCAAGCTCCACCTCAGATATCGCACTCTGAGATACGTGAGTAATTAGCCTTCCGAGTTTTTCTGCAAGTGGAAGATAAGGTTTTAGTGTTTCAACCACCTCTCTATGGGGCATTGATATATTAACTGCCCCACCAACGAAGCCACCTTCAAGAGCAGCAATCACCTGCTCCGCAATGGCAACACCTGCCTTGTACTGTGCTTCAGTGGTGCTGGCACCAAGATGGGGAGTCACAATAACCTGCTCCATTCTGCAAAGTTCACTTTCCTTGGGAGGCTCACACTCAAAAACGTCAAGTGCTGCACCAGCAATACGACCACTTTTTATTGCTTCTATGAGGGCTTCTTCGTCAATAATTCCACCTCTGGAAACGTTAACAATCATCGCACCATTTTTCATCTTTGAAATGCTTTCTTTGTCAATTAGATGGTAAGTCTCCTTTGTTTTTGGAACATGTAGAGTCAAAATATCAGCACGTTGAAGAACATCATCAAGAGGTAACATCTCAACTCCGAGCCTTTTCGCTTTTTGTTCAGAAATAAATGGATCATAACCAACAAGCTTCATGCCAAAAGATGAAGCCCTCTCAGCAACAAGAGATCCAATTCTTCCAAGGCCAAGGATTCCCAATGTCTTACCAAACAATTCAACTCCCTGAAACTTAGAACGCTTCCATTCCCCCGATGAAAGAGAATGATGAGCAAATGGAATTCGCCTTGCAAGAGAAAGTATCATGGCCATGGTGTGTTCCGCAGCAGATATCACATTGCTTTCCGGAACGTTCGCAACTATTATTCCCTTCTTTGTTGCAGATTGTAAATCAATGTTGTCAACACCAATTCCTGCACGTCCTATGATCTTGAGTCTGTTTGCCCTCCTAATAACTTCAGAATCAACCTTCGTGCCGCTACGAACAATCAACGCATCATATTCGCCTATTCTCTCTAACAATTCTTCTCTGCTTAACGAATCATGAGCATCAACTTCAAAGCGCTCCTTTAATAATGCAACTCCCTCCGGAGAAATTTTCTCAGCGACAAGAACCTTGCCCTTGATCTCAGTGTTTTTTGCCAAGGACATTCTCCTTTCTATCACTTAGCCCCCACTACTTAGCCCTCACTACATCCCCTCACTTGGTGGGAATCTTCTAACTAAGAATCACTCCTCAACGTGCCTGACTCGTAAAGTGACTTTATACAGGCAGAAACACCAGAAGATATCTCAAACTTATATCCTAACTCGATCAGTCCAAGTTCAAGAGCACTTATTTGAGTTATGATATCAAAATGATCAAAATAGCCGACATGCCCAAGTCGAAATATTTTTCCTTTCAGTTTTCCCTGTCCACCTGCAATGAAAACTCCATACTTTGTGCGAAGCAGCCTTACGAGTTCACGTGAATCTATACCTTGCGGAGAAATTACTGAAGTGCAAACATTGGCGCGGCTATGCTCTTTTGCAAAAAGTTCAAGTCCTAATGCTCTAACGCCAGCGCGGGTTGCCTCAGCGTGAATTCGATGCCTTTCATAAATATTTTCCAATCCTTCTTCTCGAATCATCCTCAGAGCTTTATCAAGAGCTTGCACAAGTGTTATCGCAGGAGTGTAAGGAGTTTGTGGTGGATTTTTCGTTTGAGATTTTCGCGCTGTTTTAAAACAAAAGTAGTATCTGGGTAGAGTTGAAGTATCAATCGCTTTCCATACTTTTTCACTTACGGTAACAAATGCAAGTCCGGGTGGGGTCATAAGTGCTTTCTGGGAACCAGAAATTGCAAGATCAACATTCCATGCGTCACACCTGAATTCAACTGCTCCAAGGCTACTTATTGC
>Ga0315298_1001743_pt1 | contig 38910 bp, 32 predicted proteins | sample WHS_1_MG_FD_203077 | JGI IMG/M metagenome (GOLD analysis project Ga0315298, IMG submission 203077) | Extremophilic microbial mat communities from Washburn Hot Springs, YNP, Wyoming, USA - WHS_1_MG | ecosystem: Environmental > Aquatic > Thermal springs > Hot (42-90C) | place: USA: Wyoming... | reverse complement strand
TGCGGTCTAGGTCAGCTGGTGGCACCACAATTCAGTATTGTGTGGAAGGCGGTGAAACGAAGGTTTATGAATAAGCCCTGTAGAATTGTGACAATTACATGATCAAATCAATTCTCAGGTTCATACGGGTACTGCGCAGTAAACCGATCGGCTATTGGCTCGGCAGAGTAAGTCCGATTGAATGTCGGTTATCAGAAGGCAAAGTAGTTCAGGTATCGTCAACCGGTGATAGTCGGGTTGTCTTTAGTGTAAATGAAATGTAATATTGGTCTGATGACCGTCGGTTAAAAACGGTGACAATTGGTCTCAAAAACGGAAAAGTTTTGATCATCGGCGATAGGTCTGGGAAACTGGCTTCTGGTTTGACCGATAGCTTGACGATATCCCGAAAGCGTGACTGACAATTGCGCCCCTGCGGCAAGCACTCGTCGAACCTGCTTGATCAGGCTATTTGCTGGTTCATAGCCACACAAGATGAGTGTAGGAATACGACGTTGGCACGGTGGGCTATTTTCCCTCCCCAAGACGGGCTTAGGCTTTTGGGGTTGGTCTCTTCGGGGCCAAACCTGCTGTATCATCGATTTCAAAATCGGCGTGGCTTCGGAATCTTCATAGCACGGCGCGTTGACAAACGCCTCGCAGATTTGTCCTGCACCGGCGGTATGCGACATGGCAGATTTGTAAGTCTGCGTCACAGAAACATGTGAAATATGCGGGCTAAAGCTTGCCGTGGTCTGCAGAGTTACCCCGCGCCACGCTGCATTAGTCGGGAAATTGACACCGTCAAGCAAGCTGCAGCAGTCCGGTGCGCAGATTGCGTAATGCACGAGCGGTTTTATGACTTGCGCACAGCACAACAAAGTTAAAACTGTGCGCGCCGGCACTGATGAAATTTTGTACAGCTACAAAATCCGAACTAGCGCATGAGCAGGTCACACCCCGACTCAGTGCACGGGGCATATTACACGTCCGGCGCAGAATACTTGAGCGCCTTTTGCCAAGTTTGATTTTAGTTCTTGTCGGTGTTGCATCTGCGTACGACACACCTGTCACGCCCGGTGCGTCCCGGCAAGCACAATCGTTACTTGCGTTTTTGTGGAGTGTGCACGGCCAAAAAATTCTGGCCGGTCAACACGAAAGCCGGCGCGGTACAAACCAGCTCGGGTTCGAGCTACGCTACATTCTTGATGCAACGGGTAAATTACCGGCAATCCGCAGCATGGATTTTGTCGAGTGCACAGGTGCAGATTCAATCACGCCGGAAGAAACACCTGAACAATTCTTGCAGCACGCTATCAACTGGTATTTGCATAGCAACGGAATCGTCATGTTATGCTGGCACTGGCCGGCACCGATCGGTAACCGTGCTTTTTATACAAGGCAAACCCGGTTCGATCCAGTACGCGCCGTAACTGAAGGCACACCTGAATATGCCGCGGTGATAAATGACATGGACAAGATCGCTACCATGCTCAAGGTGTTGCGTGATGCCGGTGTGGCTGTCTTGTGGCGGCCGTTGCACGAGGCGAATGGCAGGTGGTTCTGGTGGGGTGCAAAAGGCCCAGATACATTCAAAAAACTGTGGCGATTGATGTTCAACCGATTCGTCAACCGGCATAAGCTGAACAATCTGCTGTGGGTCTATTCACCAGGTGCAGCAGTTGACCTTGCGGACTGGTACCCGGGCGATGCTTACGTTGACATCATTGGCCAAGACCATTACCCGCTGGACGGCAATCACGAACCAGCCAAAGACATCTACGACGAACTGGCTGCACTGCGCGGGGGAACAAAGCTAGTGGGTCTGTCTGAAAACGGGCCGATACCCGACCTGGACAAGCTTGTCGAGCAGAAGGCGAATTGGTTCTGCTTTGTTACGTGGGCCGGGCGCGTCCTCACCCGACATAACTCGAAAGACCAATTGCGTGCAGCTTACAATCATCCGCATGTGCTGACGCTCGAGCAGTTGCCCGACCTCAAGCGGTTTCCGTACCCACGAGCGGGCAAGCCTGTCCGGCTCGGTTTTCCAGTTCATATCGAGCAGATGCCGCTCGATGGCCCGGGTCGAACGCCTGTGATTGTGGCTGTGCAGGACGCAAATGGTCGAACGGTGCGCACCGGCAAATTTAATGTAACGATTGCATTGGCAAACAAGCCAAACCGCGGCCGGCCCGCCGGCAGATACACTGCACGGGTCGTAAACGGGGTGGCTGAGTTTTCGGACATGAAAATCGCCGAGCCTGGCAATGATTACGTGCTTGTTGCCACTGCGCGCGGGGTGCGCCCGGCCAGGAGCGCGCATTTCAGTGTCGGACCTGGCAGGGGCCTGCTGCGCGAGTGGTGGTTAGGATTACCGAGCTTGAACGCGGCAGACCTCGACACGCTGAGTCTACCGCCGTCCGGACGCGAAATCCTTGGCAAGGCATTCGAGGTACAGTTTGTGCCTGTGACAAACTACGCAGCGCGCCTGCGCGGTTACATCATACCACCACTGACAGGCCAGTACGTGTTCTGGCTTGCGAGCCTCAATAGCGCAGAGTTGCAGTTGGGCACAAACGCCGCGCCCGAGTCTAAGCAGACAATCGCCCGCGTAACGGCAAACACACCTTACGCAAAATGGCCACACACTAATGAAGCGCAGTCTGAGCCTGTGACGCTCCAAGCCGGCACGAGGTACTACATCCAGGTCCTACAAAAACAGTCCACCGGCTCGGCGCATCTGTCGGTGCGGTGGCGATTGCCTGATGGACGCGAAGAACGGCCTATACCAGCCTGGCGCCTTGAACCTGTTGAACCGTGATTTTGAGTTGAAATCAGACTTGCAACCCAAAAGCTTATCGCGCATGACAGCAACAGAATTTAAGAAACGCTTAGTCGAGCTGCAAAGGCAGCATGAAAAACTTTTGTTACGCCGGAACAAACCTCTTAAGGACAACAACGGCATATTCCAGCGGTATCAATTCCCGGTCCTGACGGCTGAACATGCACCGTTGTTTTGGCGGTACGACCTTGACCCAAAGACAAACCCGTTTCTGATGACACGACTCGGTGTGAACAGCGTGTTCAATGTCGGTGCAATCGAGTTCAACGGAAAAATTATTCTGATGGTCAGGGTCGAAGGGTGGGATCGTAAATCTTTTTTTGCTGTGGCAGAAAGTGCAACTGGGATTGACCGGTTCAGGTTCTGGGATTACCCGGTGCGAATACCGCCGGCTGATCCGGCTGAAACAAACGTTTACGATATGCGCCTTGTGCGGCATCAGGACGGCTGGATTTACGGTGTGTTTTGCGCAGAACGACACGATGAGTCAAACCCGAGTGACCCAACTGCTGCAGTTGCCAGATGCGGTATTGCACGCACAAAAGACCTGCTGACCTGGGAACGGTTGCCGGACTTGAAAACCAATGCGCCGCAACAGCGCAACTGCGTTTTACACCCCGAGTTTGTCAACGGCAAATACGCCTTTTACACACGGCCAATGACAGGGTTTGCAGCAGCAGGCATCAGCCCGGGGATCGGGTTCGGCCTGTGCGACAACATCGAAAACCCGGTGATTGAAGATGAAAAAATCATAGACCCGTGCGTGTACCACACAATCAAAGAAGCCAAAAACGGCCTCGGACCTGCCCCGATCAAGACCTCAAAAGGCTGGTTGCACCTCGCACACGGCGTGCGCAACACTGCAGCCGGCATGCGCTATGTATTGTACATGTTTTTGTGCGACCTGCGCGACCCGACCAAGGTGATTGCTGCACCGGGCGGTTATTTCATGGCACCCGAAGGCGAAGAACGGATTGGTGACGTGTCCAACGTGCTTTTCAGCAACGGCTGGGTTGCACGGGCAAACGGTGATGTGTTCATCTACTACGGTTCATCGGACACACGCACGCACGTTGCAACAAGCACAATTGATCGGTTGCTCGATTACGTGCTCAATACACCCCCGGACGGGCAACAATGGTGGCGGTGCGTCGAACAACGGTGCAAACTGATCGAAAAGAACCTGCGTTTATCGCGCGGTGTGCCCAAGCAAAAACGCCGTACGGCGCACAACACCAAATGCCGAATGTAGCCGGTTTTTGCGGCCAGGAACACCACCCTGGGATCAAGCTTTTAAGCGCGGTGCGCCAACACCCCTTTCGTTACAGCGCAAGCGTGGCTAGGAGCTTTCAATTCATACAGCATCTGGCACATGTGGAACTGCGCCCCGGAGGGGCGCGTGCCCTACCTTGACTCTGCGCCTTGGCGTTTCTGCGGTGAAGAATTGGACGGGAGGTTTTTGGAGCGCGCGGACGTGTCCGCGCTTTGATCAGCGCGACGGTGTCGCACCCCGAATATAACCGATCACGTGGTAACGTTACACTCGCAGCGCGCCCCTACAAAACGACACTCATGTTGAGCAAGTGATAACGCTGCATTGCGCCTATGCGGGACAATGGCTACCGGAAGCGACTACTGATGTTTTTGGCTTGGGCGTGCCACGTTTTGGTATCGCGCCTTTGGAGGTGTGATCAGGGCCACTGTTGTGACGCGCAAGAAAATCGGTCAGGTGCGTAAACCGCTTGTAAAATAAAGCCCAAAACTACCTTTCAGCCTTCAAATCTAATCGGAATTCCGGTAGAGCTGGGCGCTCCTGTTTTTCACGCTGCTTGGGCTGATTTAGGTTTACTGCGACTGCAAAGGCAAATGGCGGTGGCCGCGGTACGAGAAATTCGGTCGAGCTTCTCAGACCGTACGCGGTTTGTGCTGTTAACCGAAACAACTGTTAATACGCGAATATGGTTGACAATTGACTTTGCGGCTATTTTAATAATGCCGAGTTTTTTCGCCTGACCGCACCGCCAAGTCGTTCGCTTGGAATTGGCCTGGGCGAAAGTGAATTATTAGCTGAAGTGACAAACGTTTAACGAGGCAGCCTATGGAAGCCAGACTTGCTCAGTTCTCAAAAGTACCCTTCTATGTAGTTTTACTGTGCGCTTTTTGCGCCGGCGGACAGGAACCGATTACCGCAACTTGGATCGGCCCGGCCAGCGGCGGTGAATGGAATACACCAGCGTACTGGGACACCGGCGCACCGCCGCTTGATACAACTACCAATGCGTTCATCGGTCAGGGCACGAATGTGAATTATGACTTGCCGATGTTGGCGAGCAGCTTCGGTGCATTGACCAATTACGGCACGTTGAACATCAACACTGGTGGGTTCAATTGCACGATGATCGCCATGACTCTTACCGGTAGTGGCGGTGAGAAACTGTTCATCAATCCCGGCGGCACAGTCACTGTCAGTGGCGATTTTAGGATGGTCACCAACGCAATGATGACATTGCAACCGGGTGGCACACTGAATGTTGGAGGTTCGTTCATAGTATCGGCAAATCCGTCCTCGAAATATACCGGCACGACATACGCAACCAACAATGGCGGCGTCCTTAGAGCCAGCCGCACTTACGTGAATAATAGCAGTGGCACAGGCAACGGCCTTTTGGTGATCAATGGTGGGCTAAACGATCTGGGTGCAACCGAGATCGGTCGCAGCTCGGCCGGCAGTAGCGCTCCCGCTCTTGGGACTGAAGGCCTGAACATTTACGGCGGAGTAGTGCTCATGACCAACTTGGATGTAGGCGGACCAAACGGCAACTCGTGGCTTACGATGTACCTTGTCAATGGCACAGTGACAAACTCAGGCCAGTTCGTTATCCGGCAGATAACTGCCGGACGCGCCTCGCGTTTCATTCAAACCGGTGGTTTATTTGTTGGCACAGACACAAGCGGTGTGAATCTCAGGGGCCATTCCGCCAATAACTCAATCGTGATTTACTCGGTTACAGGCGGCACAAACGTCGTTGAAGGATTCGTTTTCGGCTATGACGGTGACACGGCGGGCACAGCGCGATTGACCAATGCAGCCAAGATTTACGTCGGTAACGCCGGGTTTACGCAAAACCCCAATGCCACATTGACGGCAATTACCATTGCCTTAAACAGCGGCGGTGTATTTGGTGCGCAGGCAGATTGGACCGGCACGGTTCCGATGATTCTTGCTGGTGGGGCATTTGATTGTGCGAACCTGGATGGCACATCGCATGACATTACATTGTCAGGCGTATTGAGCGGCTCAGGAGCATTGCGAAAGAGCGGTGCCGGCAAACTGACACTTGAAGCACAAAACACCTACACCGGCGACACGATCATTTACGAAGGCACACTGGCTTTGGGGCCGAGCGCCTCGATTGCAGCCAGCCCGCAGATCATTATCGGGTCCGGTGCAACTTTGGATGTATCGGCTGTGAGTGGCGGATTTGTGCACAGCGCAGGTCGTACATTGGGTGGGTTCGGCACGGTTGTAGGTAATGTGGCTCTGGCTTCAGGCGCGATCATCAACCCCGGGAGCAATGTTGTAGCCGGTACGCTTACCATCGCAGGATCGCTTACCGAAACCGGCGGTGCAATCAATCACTTTGATCTTTCGACAGACCCATTTGGTGCAGCCAACGATTTGATTGTGGTTAGCGCCGACCTGAACCTCAGCGACACCAACATTATCGAGGTAATCGGCGGCGGAACAGGCGGCAGTGTCCACAAGCTGTTCAGGTACGGTGGCAGTTTCAACGGCACACTTGACAACTTCAAGGTTGTTGGTGTTGAGGGGACATTGAGCAACAACCCGGTGTTAAAGGAGATTTACCTTGTGATCGGAAAGGCAATCCGCAGCCCGACAAATGTGACCTGGATTGGCAGCATGGTAGCAAACAATTGGGACACATTGGTCTCGTCGAACTGGCTGAACGTAGGCGTGCGTGATGTGTTTGTACCGGGCGATAACGTCCGGTTCGATGATATCGGCGCAGCGAATCCGACGGTAAACGTTGTTGGGAGCGTGGCGCCGTCTTGGACCACAGTTGATTCGACTGCCGATTATACCTTCGTCGGCGAGGGCACGATAAGCGGTTTTGGCGGCCTAACCAAGCTCAACATTGGCACACTCACAATCCGCACGACGAACCTTTACACCGGGCCGACGCTGATTATGGGTGGGGTGGCGGACGTTAATTATTTGGCACCTGCTGGTGCGGCGAGTGGTCTTGGTGCAGCCGGTGTTGACCCGGCAAACCTTGTGATCAGCAATGCGGTGCTCCGGTATTCAGGGCCGAGCACAAGCACGGATCGTGGGCTTACGGTTGCCGGGACAGCAGGCGAACTGACAATTAGTGAGAGTGACACCACACTAAGGCTCGATGGTCAAATCGTCGGGGCCGGAGGCCTCATCAAGAGCGGTGCAGGCACATTGCGACTGCCCATTGCCAATCCGTACAGTGGTGGGACCACCATCAGGGCGGGTACGCTCCAAGTTGACACGGCTGGTGCAGCCGGAACCAATACAATCGTGCTTGATGGTGGCAGGTTGCACCTGGCGCTCCCCACCAACGGCGATCTCAATAACAACATTCTTGCGCTTTCAGAAAGCACAATCTCAATGGGTTCGGCGAATAACCGGATTGCCGGTGAGGTGTCAGGCACGGCACCGATCAACATTGAGGTGAACAGCCCGACCGTTTTCACGTTCAACGGCTCACTACTCAATTACAGCGGCGCCTTCAGGATGGGCAGCAGCACTGGTACCTTGCGGTTTAACAGCGGTGGCAGCGACCCGTGCATTGGCAGTCCCACAGCGTTGTTCGACTTGGGCACGGGCACGGCAATTCTTGTGAATCGAAACGGGAGCACTTACGGGACGACAAACTACTATTTGGGCGCCCTGGCTGGTGGTCCGGATACACGTGTTCGCGGCGCAGCCAGTACAGGTACGCCGAACACGTATGTAATCGGCGAGAAAAATCTCGATACGACATTTGAGGGTGTTATTGAGAACGGCATGGGTGGTGGCGGTGCAGTGGTATCAGTTGTAAAAGCTGGCACAGGCACATTGACATTGAAGGGCGCCAATGCGTACACGGGAACCACTACGGTCAGCAACGGTGTGTTGGCATTGGCCGACTCTGGCAGCATTGATTTAAGCAGAGCGATTCGGGTTGTTGCACCGGGTATCTTGTGTGTGACTGGTCGGTACGACGGCACGTTGTTTGTGGGCACAGCAACATACCAAACCTTGACAGGCGACGGCACCGTACGCGGCAAACTGGATGTTAGCTGGGCCGGGACGCTGTCGCCCGGGCTTACGATTGGTACACTGACCGTTACCGAAGATGCGACATTCGCGTCAGGCGGGACGGCCTGGATGGAGCTCAATCGTGCCACTCCGCAAAAGAGCGACAAGCTTGTGGCCAAGTCAATCACGTTTGGCGGCACATTGGTTGTGACCAACATCGGCACATTGTTGTATCCGGGCGACACATTCGATTTGTTTGACGGTGCACTGTCGGGCGCATTTGAGACGATTGTTCTGCCCAACTATTACGAGTGGGACACTAGCAGGCTTGCAATTGACGGCACAATCAGAGTTGTTAAATCGCTCTTGCCGCCGTTGCGGGTCAGCCGAGACGGCTCGACGCTCACATTGAGCGCCACAAACGGCATCCCGTTTGGGCCATTGACACTTCTGACTTCGACAAATGTTGCATTGCCGCTGACAGAGTGGTCGGTGCTTGAAACCAACATGTTCGACTCGGAAGGCAATTATAGTGTGACAACATCGGTTGACCCGGCTGAACCTGAACGGTTTTATTTGTTGCTGCCTTATTAATTAGGCAAACGGGCAGAATGAAAAGCTCTGCGCCGACTGCGTTTACACAAGAGTACTTGATTTTGGCTTTTGTGCAGAGTACAACGTGGCGGTTGGCATGAGCCGGTTGTGTAACGGCTTTTGACGAGGCGGCCAAACCCCGGCCTTGTAGCGGGGTTGCGGATTATCGGTACTGAGACGATATGAATTCATTCCGAGATGCGTCCGCGTAAATTTGCATAAAAAACAACTTTTTATGTTGCAAAGTCACGAGTGGACGGGTTTAATGGTGCCGGTTTTAGGGAAACGAAAAAAAAATTAAAGTTTTGGTTGACAGGGTGCCGTTGAAGGCGTAAAAAAAGCAGCAAGTAAGGCGTAGGCGAATCAACAAACCAAAAAACGGAAACGCGATCATGAGAAGAATAATTGCTTCAGCCGGAGTGGTAGCGCTTGGGGCTGCCGGTGTACAAGGTATTGATTATGCCCCGGGATTCGGTTCAACAGACATGTCACAGCCGTGGAGTGTGGCATTAACATTGCGCGGCTTTTACGATGACAACTACCTGACGCGGCCGAATAACGAGCTGGACAGTTGGGGGTTTGCAATCAGGCCGTCCGGGACGGTTGCGCTGTCGTCGGACCTGACGGATGTCGGCGCGCGATACAGTTTTACGGCCTACTATTTCGAAGACCGGCCGGACGATAATTGGGATTACACACATCAATTCGACGGTTACCTGAGCCATACGTTCAGTCACAGGTACAACCTATTCATCACCGACTCGTTCGTTTACGCGCGCGAGCCGGAGCTTCTTGGGTACGACGTTTTCTACAGGAGCCAGATGGACAACATCCGCAATATCGGCACAGTAACGCTCAACGCGCAGATTACCCAGTTGCTCACGCTCGTGCTCGGGTACTCGAATTCATACTACGATTACGAGCAGGATGGTTTGGGCAGTTACTCGGCGCGGTTGGACAGGGTCGAGCATCTGATCTCGGCAAATCTGCAATGGCAATTGTTGCCTCAGACAGTCGGCGTTGTGGGGTACCAGTTTGGCCTGATAGATTTTACATCAGACGACCAGATTGTACCGGGCTACAAGAGCGATATTCGGAACAGCTACAACCACTACGTGTACGTCGGGGCCGATCACACGTTTAATCCGGACCTGACAGCTTCTGCGCGGGCGGGTGTCGAGTATGCCGACTTTTACAACGATCCGAATGGGTTCGATCAGTGGGCACCATACGCCAACCTAAATCTGCGGTACCGGTACGGGCTCGGCAGCTATGTTGATGTCGGCTTCATTCAACAGTACACCCGCACAGATGTGCGCGCGATGAATGCGTCGTCGTCAATCGGGTACGCGTCCGTTCGACACGCTTTCACTCCGAAACTCGAGGGCAGTGTAACGGGCCGGATTCAATACACATCATTCAAAGGAGTTGTCCCACCGTATGATTTCGAAGACCTTGGACAGTTCCATTATGCAGTTGGGTTGAACCTTGCGTACACGTTCAACCGACATCTGTCGGCTGAAATAGGTTACAACTTCGACAAGTTGGAAGCCGACGAAGAATTAGAATTGTCCCTGGACAGGTGGGACTTTACGCGTAACCGGGTGTACTTCGGCGTAACAGCGAAGTATTGAGACAAAGAAAATGCGAAACGGGGCTGGACCGGAACCGATCTGGCCCCGATTTTTTTGACATATGGAGCCACAGAAGATCGTTACACAACCTGAAACCAGGCTGCACTTCCTTGATTACTGGCGGATCATACGGATTCGCAAGACCGTTATTTTAGCCGTTTTTTTGTTGGTGCTGATCACCGCTACGGTCGTCACGTTCATCTTGCCCGAGTCATTCGCAAGCACGGCGCGGATCAGGGTCGAGCGCGAAGGCTATGACATCGAGCCGATCACAGGCCGGCCGTACCAGCAGGGCTATGACCCATATTTCATTCAGACCGAATTCGAGGTGATACAGTCATCATTGGTGCTGAACAGGGTAGTTGAGAGCCTGAATCTGAATGAGGCGTGGCAAAAGAAGTTTGGGCTACCGGAAAAGCTAAAGACCGAAGAATCGGTTGCGTTGCTAAAGCGGATGATTGACCTTCGCCCAGTCAGAAATACAAGCCTGATCGAAATTCGTGTTTTCAGTGACGATGCGGATGAAGCAGCCAGACTGGCAAATGCAATCGCAGAAAAGTATCGCGATTACAGGCTCGAAGAACGCAAAAAGCTGACCTTGGGTGGCCTTGAAATCCTAAAAGAACAGTTCCAAGAGCACGAGGAAAAGGTACGTAAAGCGCAAGAAGAACTTTTCCGAATTCGAAAGGAATTGGGCATTAGCGATTACGATCCAGCGAGCATGTCGCCAAGTCCGCAGCTTGAGCCTGAAACAATGCGCCGGCTCGAAACGCTCCGGATTGAAGCCGAAGCGCGCTACACCGCCCGCGAAAAACTTTTGAACTCGCTTACGCCCTTGACCAGAGAGGAACTCAAGAAGGTGTTGCCGACTGCCGTACCGGATCAACTACTTACAAGTTTGCTCCAGGAGCTTGCGCTGGCGGAACAGAGGCTCATTGCGCTAAGGAAAGATTACGGTGACCAGAACCCCGAAACTGTGCGTGTTGCCGCGCAGGTCGAAGACCTGAACAAGAAGGTAAATGATCGGATTGATGGGATACTGGAAGGACTGAGAAAGACCGTCGAATCGGCCAAGGCAGAAGTGGATAGTTTGCGTGCCGAGGTCGAAAAAGCGCGCAAGAACGACCTGGAAAAAGCCGATGCGAGTCGGCCGTACTACATGAAGAAACAAGAGCTATCCGAGCTGATCCAGTTCAGGAACATTTTGGCCATGCGGATTGCAGCGGATCAAACCGATGTCAAAATACCGCGAAGCAGTGTGGTTGAAATAGTCGAAAGGGCAGTGCCGAATTATGTTGCCGTTCGACCGAACAAGACACTTAACATTTTGCTCGGGGCAGTAATTGGCCTGATTGTCGGGGTGGGCTTGGCCTTTTTCATTGAGTACCTCGACACCAGTGTAAAGACGATTGACGACGTCGAGCGGGCGTTGCAGGCGCCTGTGTTGGGCGTGATCCCGCAAAACGTGGGTAACCTGCTCGAAGAAGGCGCCGAAAGCCCGCATGCAGAGGCGTATCGGGTGTTGCGGACGAACCTGTTGTTCTCGCGCAAGGACGAACGGCTCAACACGTTGTGCGTTGTCAGTGCAGGCGGTGGTGAAGGCAAAACAACAACCATTTTCAATCTGGCTGTTGTGTTTGCGCAGGCAGGCCAACGCGTTCTGTTGTGCGATTCAGACCTACGCAGGCCAGCGCTGCACAAGTTGTTCAAGGTCAGCAACAGCATTGGCCTGACAAGCTATTTGCTCAAGCAACATTCGTTGGAGGAGGTGATCCAAACAACGAGTCTGCCGACGCTGGATTTCCTGCCCAGCGGTAAGTTGCCGAGCAGTTCAATGGGGCTGTTGAGTTCGAGCCAGATGAAGGACCTTATCGCAGAGCTGAAACAGCGTTACGATTTTGTGTTCTTCGATTCGCCGCCAATCATGGGTGTGAGTGACGCTGCAATTTTGGCTAGCCTGCTGGACATGACGTTGCAAGTGATTCAATACCGGCGGTATCCGCAGCCGATGTACATTCGCGCCAAACAAATGATTGAAAAAGTCGGTGGCAACCTGGTTGGCATTGTGCTTAACAACATCAATGTTGCCCAGGAAGAGAGCTACTACTATTACTACAGCGGGTACTACCACGATTACTATTACACGAGGAGTCCGGAAGCAAAGCCGGAAGAGGAAAAGGCTCCAGAAGACAAGCTCAAAATCAAACCGAAGTATTAACCTTTCAAGCGCGTCAAAAAGGACTCAGAGATGAAACGAACCGTTTTGCTGTTGCGGGCAATGGGCGGGTTTGTGTTGTTTGTGGGCGGGGTACTTTTGTTTACCGGATGCCAGGTTCCACAGCCGCCTCCATTGTCCGGATACACACCCACAGTTGCGCCCGCAGGAACAAACCTGCTTTCGCCCAGCAGATTGCGCGTGGGCGAACTGCTCGTGATAACTTTTGCGGATGTGCCAACTCCAATTCCGCAATACGAAGGCCGGATTCGCGAGGACGGCAAGATCACGCTCACAATGAACCAGGAGTTTGTTGCAGCGGGCCGAACTGTAGCCGAGCTGGAGAAGGAGATCCGTGATCGCTATGTGCCGAAGTATTTCCAGAACCTGACAGTTACGGTGCGTGCGCCCGAACGGTTCTTTTACGTGGACGGTCAGGTCAGATTGCCCAGTCGGCAGCAATACCTCGGCGAGATCACGTTGCTTGGTGCAATTGCGGCTGCGGGTGGCTTTACCGATTTTGCACAGCCGAAAAAGGTCCGAATTTTGCGTGCAGACGGCAAGGTTGAGGTGGTTGACTGCAAACGCGCTCAGCGCGACTCACGGTTTGACGTGCCCATTTATCCTGGCGACAGGATCATCGTGCCGCGCAGATTCTGGTAATGATCGAGCTTGAGGTGCTTTCAGGGAAACTGGCGGGCAAGGTTTACTTTGCCCGCCAGTTTCCGTTTGTGATTGGCCGGAGTCAAACGGCGGACCTCTCCTCAGACGACCAAGGTCTGTGGGACCAGCATGCTGAAATTGAGTTTGTGCCCGGCGAAGGATTTGTTTTGACAGTGTGCCCCGGCGCTACGGCAACCGTAAATGATCAAACAATAACACACACGCGGCTTCGACCCGGTGACACGGTCCAATGCGGCACAATCAAATTTCGGCTCTGGCTCAGCCCACCCCGTCAAGCCCGATACCGCGCAACTGAAGTAACGGTTTGGGGATTGCTATTGCTGACGTTTGCGGTGCAGGTGTTGTTGATAAACCTGCTGGCCAGATAAGCAGCAGCTTTGTCCGAAACTGGTTTCCACCGAGTCGCAGGCCCTGGTTCAATGTCGGAAGTGACGCACGCCGGTAAAAACCATCGCCATGTCATGCGCGTCTGCGGCAGCGATTACCTCCGCGTCGCGCACCGAGCCGCCGGGTTGAATGGCCGCAGTTGCGCCTGCCTCGGCAGCGGCAACCAAGCCGTCTGGAAACGGGAAAAACGCATCGCTGCAAACCGCGCTGCCTTTGAGGGACAAACCGGCTTGGGCGGCTTTCCAAACCGCAATTTTTGCCGCATCAACCCGGCTCATCTGACCGGCGCCTATCCCGAGCGTTCGGTCCGGCGCAACGAAAATCACCGCATTGGACTTGACGTGTTTGACGATGCGCCAACCGAAGAGCATTGCCTTTAACTCGGTGTCGGTTGGATGCCGTTTCGTGACAACTTTGATGTCTGCCGACCCAACACGTCTCAAATCCTGTTCCTGCACGAGAAACGAATCGTAACCAACACCGCGTGCTTCCAACGATGACGGAGGCGTTGTAGGTGAAAGCATTTTAACAAGGCGTAGATTTTTCTTTTTCTGCAAAATAGCAAGTGCCTCTGCACTGAACGAAGGCGCCACAATTATCTCGCTGAAGATTTCGGCTATTGCGGCTGCGCATGCCTGATCAAGCTCATGGTTCACGGCTATCACACCGCCGAACGGGGCTTGTGTATCTGTGGCATATGCCTTGTCCCACGCCTCGCGCAATGTTGTGCCCTGGCCAACCCCACACGGGTTAGTATGCTTGAGAATGGCAACTGTGGGCGGGTCACCTGCGAACTCGGCAATCAACCGTGCCGCCGATGTCAGGTCTAGAATGTTGTTGTACGAGAGCTCCTTGCCATGCAGTTGCGTGAAGAATTCGTTGAACCTACCATATAACGCAGCCGATTGGTGCGGATTTTCTCCATATCGCAACTGCTGCACACGCGGCGCGTAGATCAGCAGCTTGTCCGGCAGCGCATCGGCGTGCTCGGGAGCGAACTTGCGGGCCAGATACAATGCAATGGCGGAGTCGTATGCGGCGGTTCGACCAAAGACTTTTGCGGCCAAACGTTGACGCAGCTCGAGCGTTGTTTCGCCTGTGGCGCGTATTTGGTCGGCAACCGCTTTGTAATCCCCCGGATCAACTATTACCGTGACAGCCTGATGATTTTTCGCCGCTGCACGGAGCAGGGTCGGCCCACCAATGTCAATGTTCTCGATTGCATCAGCCAAGGTTGCATCTGGTCGCGCAACCGTCTGCTCGAACGGATACAGGTTCACTACAACAAGATCAATTGGTGCTATGCCATGTTGCTGAACGGCGGCTTCATGCTCAGGATTGCCGCGAATATAAAGCAGACCACCATGTACCTTCGGGTGCAGTGTCTTTAGCCGGCCATCGAGCATTTCGGGAAAACCGGTGTATGCACTCAGCTCTGTCACGGTTAACCCGGCGTCGCGCAGAACCTTGGCTGTGCCACCGGTTGAGATCAGCTCGACACCGGCTGCCGCAAGCACTTGCGCGAACTCGACCAGACCGGTCTTGTCCCACACGGATAACAATGCGCGTTTGATCTTTGCCATAAACGTTGTCGAGATTGGTGACGCGCTCGGCGCGCCTTGCCGTTTCCCGGGCCAAACACACCCGGACCCGACGCAGACCATGCCCCGGCTTATCCAACCAACCGACACGCCGGCGTCTGCGACTCAAACCGCTACACGCTGTCCTTTACAGTTCCGGTACACTAAAAGCGCACTAGAAACTGACGCACACCCCCAGATTCACTGTGCTCATGCTGTAACCGTCGCGCCCCAACTGAGTCACAAAGTTGACGTACGTGTTGATGCTCGGATTCCACTGCATGCTTATGCCTACGCCGGCTACAATACTGTCGCGTCCCTGTCTCGGTCCGGTGACTGTGAACGGCTCGCCGGCGCCGCTGGGGAACCGCGACTCGATTTCAATCTCTTGATTAAGGAAATCGTGCCGCCAGCCCAGGTAAACCTCCGGCATAAGGAGCGTCACTGTATGCTCGAAATTGTGCGTGTAACGCACGCGCATACCGAGTTGCGTGTGCAACGCGTCTGCGGTTTGGGATTCAATCTGCAGCGGCGCAAGTCCCCCAGTCTCGGTAAAGCTATCTATTCTGGCCGACATGTATTGCACAGAAGCCTCCGGGCCGATTGTCAAGTTGCCGTAACGCAGGTCGTAACCGCTGCTTAGCATTGCAGTCCATGAATATCCGTCAACACTGCCTTTTGCCATACCGTCAATGGTTTCGCGACTTGTATCGTACGAATTGTAACTGCCACCCACCATCGCACCCACGTGCCACGGCCAGTTCAACCACACGCCATAGAGCTGACCTGCAAAACTGTCCGACTCGATCTCGCCGTCATACGCCAGGTCGGCTTTGGCCTTGCCATAACCAGCAGCCAGGCCAACCACAAATTGCCGACCGAGCCGGCGTTCGACCCCGATCAACACACTCCCATTGTCAAGGTCGTAACCGCCCGAGCCGGCGCCTTCACCAACATCACCAGTGCCACCAACAAGATCGCCGTACAAATTCCATAGCTTGTCTTCGGGCGTGTTGAAGACCTGTGTTTGCTGGTCGGACCCGCCCTGACCAGCACTTTGACCGCTCGGGTAATACGTGTTCAACACATCAGCGTAGAGCCGGTTGTAATCAACACGTAGTTCACTGACACGCTGTAGGAACCTGTAGCCGTATGCGTCCATCTGTGCAAAAGCGATGCTGAACAGCGCAGTCAGTTCATCGGGTGCAATCATGTCTAAACCCAATGGCAGGTTGTTCGTCAGGTTCGGCACGTAGTCCAGCCGCGCCAGGAGCTTGACGTCGTTTGAATCGGTCGAGCTAGCTATCGAGTCCAGGCTACGCGCAACAGCAAACTGGTTCGGTGTGAGTTTTACACCTGCGTTTGTAAGGTAGTTCAAGAATGACTGCTGTGCCCATTTCAACGTTACATTGTTCGTGTTGTAAAGCAGTTGCGCGCTTAGCAACGGGCTGAGGGTAACTTCGTTTGTGAACAGCGCGAACTGGCCTGTAACGGTGCCCCCGGCAACTATAAGTTGCATCGAATCATTCGGCTGCGGCACATAGTCGCCAAGCGACACAACTCGTCCTGTACCGTTGAGGCTGACATCACCTGCAACATTCAATTGATCGTAGTTTGTGTTTGCCGCAATCCTGAACACGACGGTGCCGTCGGTGCCCTGGGTGTAGTTGCGCCCGATGTTGATCGTTAAGCCGTTGGTAAGTGTGTGGGCGGCTTCGAGTGTACCGTTCAAAAGCTCGAAATCGCCATTGCCAAGTGACGAACTGTTCATGGCTATTACAACGCCGCCGCCGTCAACCCTGAATCCGCCGGTGAACGTGTTTGTCCCCGCCAAGGTCAGTTCGCCGACACCAGCATGCCGCACACTGCCCAACCCGCTGATTGTATTTGCTACGAACACGTTGTTGCTGCGGTTGAAGATGAGGGCGCCGTAGTTGTAAACATCGTTTGTGCCAATTGCACCGGTGAGACCGCCGTTGCCAATCTGCAGCGTGCCGTTTGTGATTGCGGTTACCCCGCCGTAATTGTTGTTGGCGGTGAGTGTTAGGACACCATCGCCCACGTGCACCAAGTTACCACTGCCGCTGATCAGGTTACTCACGGTAATGTCATCTGCGCGGTTGAACACTAGCACGGTATTGTTTGTGACATTGCCTGTTCCGAGCGAGCCTGTTGTGCCGCTGTCACCGACCTGCAGCACGCCGTTGGTGATCAGTGTCAAGCCACTGTAACTGTTCGACCCGGTCAAAATCAGCGTGCCTGACCCGGCCTGGACAAGCATGCCGCTGCCGCTGATTGTATTGCCCAAAAGAACATTGTCGCCTCGATTGAAAACCAATGTTGCATTGTTGGTTACATCGCCGGTGCCGATCGCGCCTGTGTTGCCTCCGTCACCGATCTGCAATGTGCCAGCACTGATCAACGTGCCGCCGCTGTAAGTGTTGTCAGCCGTCAGAACGGTTGTTCCGCTACCGGCCTGCTCGACACCGCCCGTGCCCGTAATCAGATTGTTCACAACCAGACTATCACTGCGTTTGAACACCAGCATGCCGTGGTTTTCGACTGCGCCGGTGCCGAGTGTACCGGTCTTGCCCCCGTTACCAATTTGCAGTGTACCATTGCTGATTGTGGTGGGGCCACTGTAACTGTTTGTGCCTGTAAGAATGGCTGTGCCAAGGCCGATCTGTTTGAGTGCGCCAGAGCCGCTGATCGAGCCGGAAACAGTCACAGTGTCACTGCGGTTCAACACAAGTGTACCGTCGTTGTAAACCGGACCCGAGCCAAGTGTGCCTGTGTTTCCGCCATTGCCAACCTGCAACGTGCCATTTGAAATAACTGTACCGCCACTGTAGGTATTGTTGGCAGTGAGTGTGACTGTGCCTGAACCGGCCTGAATCAAGCTGCCGGTACCGCTGATCAAATTATTGACCTCGACATCGTTGTTTCGGTTGAACACAAGTCTGCCGTTATTGTTGACATTGCCCGTACCGAACGAGCCTGTGCCGCTCCCGTTGCCGATCTGCAGCGTGCCGTTTGAAATGACAGTGCCACCGCTGTAAGTGTTGTCGGCTGTCAGGATCACCGTGCCTGTACCGATCTGTTTCAAGCTGCCTGTGCCGGTGATGAGATTGTCGAGCTGGACGTCGTCTGCGTGGTTAACAGCAAAACTGCCATAGTTGTTTATGTTGCCGGAACCGACCGCGCCGGTTGTACCCCCGTTACCGACCTGCAATGTGCCATTTGAAATCACCGTGGTACCAGTGTATGTGTTGTCGGCTGTCAGGATCACCGTGCCGTTTCCGGACTGTCTGAGTGTGCCGGTGCCGGTTATCAAATTGCCCACCACAAGTGTGTCGCTGCGATTAAACGCGAGCGTGCCGTTGTTGGTCACGTCGCCAAAGCCGAGTGTGCCCGAAGTACCGCCGTTGCCGATCTGCAATGTGCCGACAGTAATCATTGTGCCGCCGCTGTAAGTGTTGTTGCCGGCCAACGTCAGTGTGCCAATGCCGCCCTTGGTCAGCCCGTTTGTGCCGGTTACAGTGCTGTTCACAACCACATTAACGCCCCCAGCCATTTTGATTGTCGGATTGCTGCCTGTCAGTTCCAGTGTGCTGTATGCCGTGTCTGAATATGTGCCGGTTGTCCCCACGCTAAGTGTATTGACAGAGACGGTACCGTAGTTGAGTGTAAGCGTACCCGGCGTGCCGACTGTCCCGATTGCAATTTCACCGTCAACAGCAAGTGTGCCTGGGTCAATGTTGCCGACCATCACCGTGCCCTGGTGGATGTAAAGGTTTGCTGCAACGGCAGCGGTTGTACCTTGGACAATTGCCGTAGGTTTGCTGCTGTGCGCCATGTATGCATCGTCTGCTGTTGTCGGTACACCGGCAGACCAATTCGCCGAGTTAAACCAACTGCCGGTTGCACTTGTTGCCCAGGACGTATCGGCCCCGGCAGCAAACCGTACGAAACCGAACAACCCGAGCAGAACCGCTCCGGTGAGCAAGACACATGATTGCATTTTGGAGGTTATCATTCCTGCAGTGGTGTTATCTGGCTGTTTCATTCCAAAAGTTTTCGGTTTGTGTTTTTTCCCAATTACAACGTCCGTTTATGCGTGTTTTGGTTGCCCGGCTTTGTAGCAGCAGCACGCGGTCTGGTCAAGCCGCATCTGAACAATGCGGCAACAGAAATTCGTGCTTGCCAATTGCGTCGGTTTGTTGCAACTGTTTTTTACGGTTGCGCGGTTAGCTCAGTTGGTAGAGCACTACCTCGACACGGTAGGGGTCACAAGTTCAAGTCTTGTACCGCGCACCATCCACAGGAGACAGGTCACGCGCCGGCGTTTGTGTGTGCTGTCAGCGCAGCAGCTCGCAAAGGTCAGTCAGCCGGTGGATCGCATCTTTTGTGACTGCGGTGGCTGACCTGTCCAGCAACACTGCGTCGAACCCGGCGGCACGTGCACCTGCAAGGTCTTCGTCTGGGTTGTCACCCACGTGAAGAATTGCATCGGGTGGCAGGTCTAAATTGAGTGCTGCGTTGCGGAAAATCTCACGACTTGGTTTGCGTGCGCCCAACTCGATCGAAATCACAATCGTATCGAAGTGCTGGCTCAGACCGAGTCGGGCGAGCAGTGGCCGCAACCGTTGGTCCCAGTTGGAGATTATTGCCAGCTTGAACCCGCGTTCTCTCAACGTGTTTATTGTCGGCCACACATCGTCGTAAATTCGCCATGCGTCAGGTTGGTCAAAACGCGCCCATAACTCGTCAAAGAAAGTTCGGCTTGGCGGTGTCGGTGTCAGGCCCGCAAAAGTTTGGTCAACAAGCGCCGCCCAGTCCTTGCGCGAGTAATCAAAGCCGCGGCGTGTGTTCCATGCCCGGGCGAATCTGCGGTTAAGCTCTTCAGGTGAAACGGTTCTGATTCCGTATTTGCTTGCCACATCGGCATAGATGTGCCCCACAGACGGCCACGGATCAATCAGTGTACCCCCAACATCGAAAGAGACGGCTTTGATCCTGTGTGACCTGCCCATACTGTTGGTCTGATGCAGCCCTAAATCACAGATTTAAGGATGCGTCCTTGGAACCTGGGTTGTCCACTCGTTAAGTGCTTTTTCGTCGCTATTTAAGGCCGGCACGAGACACAACAGCTCCATCGCTTCGCCCACCAAATAGAGCGAGCCGGCCACAACAACAAACGCATCGGCCTCGCTCAGGCGAAATGCGTCCGCAAGCGACTCGGCTGTACGAACTTCTGCAGCCGGATTGGTTCGTCTGCAAGCTGCGCTCAGCTTTGCAGGGTCTGCGCTGCGCGGGCTGTTTATGCGTGTGCAAATGATGCGCTCAGCCAACGGCGCAAGTATCTCGCACATCAGGTCCCAATCTTTGTCCTGCATGACACCAATAACAAGCGTCGGTTTCGTATTCGGGAAATATTCTTCGAGCGCAGCGCGTAGTGCTGTTGCGCCGCCTGAATTATGGGCGCCATCGAGCAAAATCTTTTTGCCTGCACAACGCTCAACTAGCTGTAATCGGCCCGGCCATTGCACGCCGAGCAGACCCTGCTGGATTGCAACCGGTGTTGTCGGTAGCTGAGCCTGCAGCACCTGCACGGTTGCAAGTGCAACTGCGGCATTCATCCGTTGGTGCCACCCGAGCAACGGCAATTGCAGATCGCGTAGCGGCGCATGCTGCGTGTGCGCAGGTGTAACGAGTGTCAGCGGACTGCCCTGCAGCAGGGCGGTTTCCTGGATTACAGCCAATGCTTCGGGTTCGTCTGTTGCTGTAATACACGGCACACCGGGCTTGATAATGCCAGCTTTTTCGGCTGCAATTTTCGCAAGCGTATCGCCCAGCCAGCGTTGGTGATCAAATTGTATGTTTGTGATAACACTGGCCAGCGGCGTAACGATGTTTGTTGCGTCGAGTCTGCCGCCAAGCCCGGTCTCCCATATCACAACATCGCACTCCTGCTCGGCAAAGTATCGTAATGCCATGACTGTGACAGCCTCGAAAAAAGTCGGTTGTTCAGCCGGGCCAAACTCGACAAGCACTGGCTTAAGCCATTCGACTAATTCGACAACTTCACTTGTGCTGATTGGCTTGCGATTAACCTGGATGCGCTCGCGAAACGAGACTAGATGCGGCGATGTGTACAGCCCAACCCGTAACCCGGCAGCCCGATAAATGCTCTCGAGCATTGCACACGTTGATCCTTTGCCGTTTGTACCGGCCACGTGTATGAAGCGCAGTTTATGGTGTGGATTGCCCGCCAATGCGGCGAGTCTGCGGGGTACATCAAGCCCGAGCCGCGCACCGAACCACTGCAGCCTGTAAAGAAACTCAACGGCTGCCGTGTATGCGTTGTTATGATTTGTGTTGCTCATTCTACTGGGCCGAAAAGCTCATCCTGGTTATTCGGTTACCAACTGGTGGGGGTCATTACTTGGGTTCAGCGCACAGGTCTGCGATTGTTTTCTTCCAACGGAACAGCCATGCAATGAACAGAAGCATCACTATGCCGATTTGAATACTAAGCACCCGCGTCAGTTCGAACCGCTGACCATGAGTGTAAGGTTCCGTCAACGCTACAATCCCCGGTGCAATAAACGAAAAGTTGCCCAAGCTCGAATCGGGAAAGATACACGCCAAGACAAACGGCAATGCCCATAGCACAAACATGCCAAAAGCGAAAAATCCCGGAGCACTCTGATTAAACTGCAACCGGCAAAATTCCAGCAACAACACAAACGACAGGAAACAGATCAGCAGGCTGCACACAGCTAATGCAAAAGCTTTGCCGGCTTCGTGCCACGAATGGATGATGTGAGTTGCAGTTGCACTGCCAGAAATTGCCGTAAGCACAAACGCAAATGGCACGCTGCTCCTCCGGAGTACAAGACCGAATCCCGGCGCTGCGGCTCGCAAAAGATCGAGTCGTACGCGCTGTGTGTCCGGGGCGATAAAAGCCAAAATCGCTGCGCCAAGAATGATCGTGCATGCATGGATGGCAGCCAAGAGCATCCCCGGAATTTCTTCAACCCAAGAGTTTTTCATCGGCCATTGGCCACGCCAAACGTTCCACATCAGGCCGTGTTGAGCCCAAACCAGCAGTGCGAAAATTGCAACTGCGTCCCAGCGTGGCATTAGCTGGAATGGGCTGGCAGCTTTACGTACAGCCCCGCGCCAAAAGACGATTCCAAGAATCGCCTGACACAGGAGAGTCAACAGCACCGGTGGGATGTGCTGCCCGAAAATCGTTGGCCAACCAATCCAATCCGAAATCCGCCCGGTTTCGCCGCCGCCATCCCACAACAGGTTCAAAGTCGCGTAGATCGGCAGTAGAAAGTTGATGAGGTTGATTTTCGGATACCCGAAGACGAACGGCATGAACAGAAACACAAGAAACAACAACACCAGAAACGTGGTGTGCGTCTTTTGCATTGTCATGCCCGTCAACACCCCGAACAACCCAACCACCAACGCGGTGCCAAAGATCAACATTTGCGTGCCAAGCCAAAGTCCAACGGGCAGGCTCGCCACAAGTGTGATTACGAAGCCAATCACACCCAACACAACTGTCATGTAAAATTCTGCAAGCGGTGAACCGAGCCAGTAGCCCGCGACAATTTCACACGGGCGCAACGGAGTGAGTCGGTTGCTGTCAATCAAGCCTGCCTTGCGCTCCTCGGCCACGGTTTGCGCGATTTTGGTCGCCCCCACCAGCAAAAGCGCAACCGCCTGCATGACTATTATCCACGAATAGAAGACCTTGCCAACCTCAGCAACGGAGCGGAAGTCAAACGTCAGCGGGTCGAAGATGTACGCAATCAACCCGCCCAGCAGGCTAAGTCCGATGACTGCGGCGATCAAAATCGGAGCAAGTACACCTGCCCGGTGGACCAGCCGCTTCTGCGTCAGGAAAATTGGGTTCTCCAGCAGGTTCACATCAGCTCCTTTGCGCCTGATTCCAAAAATATTTGTTCCAGGTCATCGCCAATGGCGCGCCACTCGGTCACAGCCACACCTTCAACAACAAGCGTTTTAAGCAGCGCGTCAAGTGCCGTAGGGTCGCCTTCAAACTCGAACGTCGCCCCCTGAGCAGTAAACTGGAGGTTCTTGAGCTGTGCGTTGAGCAGAATTTGGCGTGCTTTGTCGGTTCCGCTGCGCCATTTTACACTCATGGAACGCCGGCCAAGCCGCCGGCTAAGTTCGGCTATTGAGCCGGCCATGACAAGCTTGCCGCGTTCCATTATCGCGGCTTTGTTGCAGGAGCCGGACAACTCGGTGAGGATGTGAGATGATATGAGAATTGCTTTTCCGATTTGTTGCAACTGCAGAAGAAGCTTGCGCAATTCAACCCGGCCGAGCGGGTCAAGCCCGCTGGCAGGTTCGTCCAACAAAAGCACCAATGGCTCCGGCAAGAGTGTCTTTGCTAACACAAGCCGCTGTTTCATGCCGCGTGAAAGCTCTCCGCACAACGCATCGCGTTTATCGGTGAGCCGCACCATTGCCAGGCATTCTTCAATGCGTTGTGCACGGTTCGGCACGCAATATGCGCGCGCGTAGTGGTCCAGAAACTCGATTACGGTGAGCCGGTCGTACACAGGGTAAAAATCCGGCATGAACCCGAGCCGTTTTTTAACCTCGCGTGGCGCGTTTGAAAGCTCGAGCCCGTCTATTTTGACCGTGCCAAATGTGCATTCCTGCAAGCCCGCGGCAGCACGCAAAGTAGTGGTTTTGCCTGCGCCATTCGGGCCAATCAGACCGTAAATGTCACCCGCTTCAACACTCAGGCACAGGTCATTGACCGCTACTACACCGGGATAATCAACGCGCAGATGCTCGATTATGAGCAACGGCTCGGCCATGTGATGAGTATGGATTCTGCATTTTGAATTGCAAGCAGGCTGGTTCCGGGCTGCAAAACCACGTTTACCTGAAAACGGGCGTCACACTGTAGGCGGAAAACACGGTAGAGCTGATGCGATGCATAACAGCCGAGAATTAGACCGTGGCGGGACTTCATCTCTCAACAACGAATGTGATGTCATAAGTCGTTTCGTCGCGTCGCGTGCGATCAGCGGGCCTTTCGCGACCGCCATCGTCTTGACCATCGCGGTCAACGCTGTAAACCACGTAACCTTTTTCCAACTTGCGATACCGCAGCGGCGCGCCGTCGAACGGATCGGCTGGCACGGCAGGCAACAACCCAGGGACCAGCTCATCAAGGCTTTCCGGTAACCGATTGTGTTCGGCGCGGAACCGCTCGATAGCCAGCGCCGTCCGCACAAGCCGAATCCGGGCAAAAGACCCAGCCGTGCGAATAATTGCGTTCCAAAAGGTGGGCAAAAGGAGACCCGATAAAATGTAATGCCGCCGTTTGGCTAACTTGGTGAATTCGTCAGCCAAATTTGTCACGACAAGACTTGCAGGCGGTGGAAGTGCGGCAAGTGCAATGTTGGTTTCCATTGCTTGGAGGAAAAAGTTAAGCTCGCGCTCAAAGAGACCCGAAAGCCAAAACAACGGGTTCGGCTGCCCGGCAAGCGGAGGTGGCTTCGACTGCGGCGATCCGCCTTCTGCGTTGGCCCCTATGCGCTTCATTTCGGCCCAGCTCAACCTGAATACGGGTATTGCACTAGCTCGCTCACCAACCAACGCCAACCAAAGTGCATTTGTATTCTCAACCATTTCAAAGGCGTAAATCAAAGTGCCAAGGTCATCACCTGCATCCGCAACACCCAAGCATCGTTCCGTCGTGTGAGCGGCCAACTCGATAAAGCTATGCCGGAGCAATTGAGAGATGAGAAGAGGTTCTTTTTCGAGCGTGCATGCCAGTTGAAGAATCAATCGAATGTCCTGTGTCCAATCGGGTGCCCGGCCTTGCTCGGCTGAAAGAAATGCCCGGTAACTTGCAATTCGGGTAAGCTCTTTTAATCCGGCCAAATGCGGGGTGTCAGTCATAAGGCCATAACTCAGGGCAATCGGGTACCGACACTGCGGTCGTTGGACTGCTTCACGCGCAAGGGCCAGCGCCTCTGCATTCATTGCAACGTATTCGGCTACCAGGTCTTGCTCCTCAGGCGACCATTTTTTACCGCGCTCAGGCAACCGAATTTTTGCGATCCTGTTCGAACGCGCATCTGGGAATGTTTTCAGAAGCTCAAATGCTTTGACCAAAGGTATGGCGGCATTGCTCGAGTCGGGTACTCGAGCGTACCAGCGCTCAAGTTCAACGGGGGAGGCCGGCAGCTCGGCGGCACGAATCGCCTTCAATTGACGGCTGACCTGAAAATACAAATTCAGCCGCCAGACGATAAAGGCCGCAAATATCAACACCCACAGAACCAAAATTGCTTTCGCGATCTGAGTGTTTGCAAAAGTTACTAGGGAAGCTCCTGAATTTCGCCGCATGAGATGCGCACGACAACCGCACCGATCAACCCAATTTGTGAGCCTAAGCTTCATCGTAAAGCGAACCGATTCGACCTCGCATATAAAGCATTCCCCCAACCAAACCCGGAGAAATGATCAACGGGTGCAACCTTTTCAAAGAACAAATTCCACATCAATCTTGCTCGCAAGACGGCGCTCGCGTTCATTGGGGCGCGTGCTACGCCAGGGCATGTTCTGCTTTATCCGACGCAGCATTGCTCGAGCATCAATCTTGGCGGGCATTGAGACAAACCCGGGATCAACCGGTAACTCAAGTTCCCCCATAACGTCTGGCTTGTTCAACGCCGGTTTATTGTCCGGTAAGTGTTTGGCATACTTTTTCATACACATCCAAGTTGCCGTATTTTAAGAAAAGGTCACGAATTTTTGGTTGACGTGGGTCGAGCTTGTTGGCCCGCAACAAACCCTCGATGTCCAGATAGTCCTTTAAATAACGCCCAACGTGACCATATTTTAGCGCGTGAAGTTTAAGAGCCAGCAGATGCTCAACAGTAGGAATACGCAGTCGCTGGCCAAACATCTCAACCTCAAGTGCCGAGTTGAAAATCTGGCGAAAGGTCGGCTCGCGAACGAACATCAGGTCAACAGGCCAGGCGCCCGAACGTGGTGGATCGAGCTGACAAAACGCGGGTCGCTCCTGAACCACAGAATAACCCCATTCCGAGAAGAGCTTTAACCAATCTGAACGTGATTCTTGTCGAACAAGAAGGTCGAGATCTGCGGTATCGCGTGGAACACCGTGCACGTTAACTGCTAGACCGCCGATAACAACAAACTCAAGCCCGCGCGTATGCGATTCTTTATTGAGCTTGTCAAAAAGCGACATGTTTATAGTCGTTCGGGTGGCTTAACTTACTTGTTTGCCTTTGTGTTCCAGCGCCGCTGAGATGAACCCTTTGAACAGCGGATGTGGCTGGTGCGGTTTGCTCAGGAACTCGGGGTGGAACTGGCACGCAATGAAGAACGGATGGTCTGCCAGCTCGATTACCTCGACAAGTTTGCCGTCGGGCGATAGCCCGCTAAATCGCATGCCGGCCTGCGCGAACAGCGCGCGATATTCGTTATTGAATTCGTACCGATGCCGGTGCCGTTCGTTGACAACAAACGCACCGTACAATGCGGCTGTTTTCGTGCCCATCACCAACTGACACGGTTGCGCGCCCAACCGCATTGTACCACCTTTACGCGTGATTTTGCGTTGTTCATCAAGCAGGGCAATAACTGGATGCGGTGTGTCAGGGTCAAACTCGGTCGAGTGTGCCCCAGCCAGCCCGAGCACATTCCGCGCAAATTCGATGCACGCTATTTGCATTCCCAAACAAAGGCCTAGGTACGGCAGACCGTTTTCACGTGCGAACCGTGCGGCCATGATCTTGCCCTCGATACCGCGCGCGCCAAAGCCGCCAGGTACAAGAACACCACTCACACCGTTCAACAATTTTTCTGCGCCCTCTTTCTCGATCTGCTCAGCTTCAATCCGCACGATCTCGACCCCGCAATCATTTGCTATGCCGCCGTGGCTGAGCGCTTCATAAACGGATTTGTATGCGTCTTGCAGGCCGATGTATTTGCCAACCACGCCTATTCGCACACGATGACACGGGTTGACCAGCTTACGGATGACCTCATTCCAGTGACTCATGTTAGCCGGGGGTGTATCGAGCCGGAGCAACCTACAGATCAACTCGTCCACACCCTCGCGCTGTAGCATCAACGGCACTTCGTAGATCGTATGTTCAACGTCGCGTTCCTCGACAACTGCCTCGACAGGTACGTTGCAGAACAGCGAGATTTTCTGGCGCGAATCGCGGTCAAGCGGGCGTTCAGTCCGACAGATCAGAATGTGAGGTGTAATCCCAATCTCACGCAGTTTGGCAACTGATTGTTGTGTAGGTTTAGTTTTAAGTTCACCGGCTGCCTTGATGAATGGCACAAGTGTGACGTGCACAAAAATTGCATTATTGAATCCGACTTCGAGTGCGAACTCGCGAATCGCCTCAAGAAACGGCAGGCCTTCGATGTCGCCCGTGGTACCGCCAATCTCGGTTATGACCACATCCGCACCGGATTGCTCGGCAAGCAATCGAATCCGGTTCTTGATCTCGTCGGTTACATGCGGGATGACCTGCACTGTCTTGCCCAGGTAATCACCGCGGCGTTCCTTGTCGAGTACCATTTGGTACACCTGGCCGCTGGTCAGATTGTTTAGCCGGGTAAGCTTGCAGTTGGTGAACCGTTCGTAATGGCCGAGATCAAGGTCAGTCTCAGCGCCGTCATCGAGCACATACACCTCGCCGTGCTGGTACGGGTTCATTGTGCCCGGGTCAACGTTCAGGTACGGGTCGAACTTCTGCAGCGCCACTTTCAGACCGCGGTTTTCGAGCAGGGTGCCGATGCTTGCCGCAGTAAGCCCTTTACCGAGCGAACTGATCACACCGCCTGTGACGAAAATGTATTTCATTGGGCGTTAAAGCGTTGAAGCGTTGAACCGTTGAAGCGTTAAAGCGTTAAAGCGTTGAACCGTTAAAGCGTTGAATCGTTGAAGCGTTAAATCGTTAAATCGTTAAATCGTTGAACCGTTAAACCGTTAAATCGGCTCGCTAAAAAGAGCGTCAAGCTCATCGCTGTTAATCCTGTAAGTCGGAGAACACTCATGCAAAGCCAGAGCTGAGCCGGTTTTACGCTGGCGCAGGTACCGAATGTAACCATTTAGTAACTGATAGATCCGCCAAGCATTTTGCTTCAGGGACGCGACTTCAGGTTGTGCCAAGTAACCTTCGTCATCGCACACGTTCAAATCGTCAATCAGCTCCAGCAAAGAACCACGTGCGTGAAGTACGAACCTAATCTGCTCAAGGTAATGATAACGCCCATGCCCTTCGGCAATGTTATTTGTCAGCGATACTGCAGCTCGGCGTATTTGGCTTGCTAAAGCGAACTTTTCGCATTCGGGTAGCCGAGATGCGACTTCGTACATAGTTTTCCTGAATTTTTTGGCCTCTTGATAAACCTCAAGGTCCTCGAACGTTTTGAACGTCTTTTGGCCACTCTGCATACTTATCTTAATTCCGATTCAACAGTTCAACGATTTAACGGTTCAACACTTTAACGCTTTAACGCTTCAACGCGCTTCAAACCCTCAACGCCCCAGCAATTCCTCCACACGCGCCACGTCTTCGGGTACGTCAACACCAACACCGTCGTACTTGACCTGCACAACCGCTATCTCGATCCCGTTTTCGAGTGCACGCAACTGCTCGAGTTTTTCAGCCGACTCGAGTGCTGAAACAGGAAATTGCACTAGCCGCAACAGCACGTCGCGTCTGTACCCGTATATGCCCAAATGTTTCAAAAACGGAAATGCCGCCAACTGTTCTGCTACCGGACGGCTGGCGGCCTCGCGCAAGTACGGTATCGTGCGTCGCGAAAAGTATAGCGCTCGACCTGCCGAATTGACAACCACCTTCACCACATTCGGGTTCTCGTAGTCTGCGGCATTTTTGATTCGTGTAGCTGCAGTTGACATGGGCGCATCTATCAACGCATCTGCAACCGCGTCAATCACACCAGGCTCGATCAGCGGTTCGTCTCCTTGAATGTTCACCACGGCATCGCATTCGAGGCGCGCCGCAACTTCGGCCACACGGTCGGTACCACTGGGATGCTCCGGCCGCGTTAGTTCAACCCGACAGAACCGCGCGGCTACATCGGCAATGCGCAGGTCGTCTGTGGCAACTATTACCTCAGCCAGTGCCTTGGCCAGTTTACACCGCTCGACCACGTGTTGTATAAGCGGTTTACCGGCGATTTTGGCCAACGGTTTACCAGGAAAGCGCGTGCTGGCGAACCTGGCCGGTATGATCCCGACAGTTTTCACGTCGGTTTTTTACCTCGACTGACGCAGAATTGCACGGAAGAAACTCGTGAGATATGGCTTGCGCGGTTTTTCGCAAGCCGACTGGCTTTGACCGGGCCGGCATTTGCAGGATAAAGTGCATGCATGCAAAATGTTTGGGCAACTGCGTTAGTGTTTCTTGGCGGGTTCAGCATCATGGTACTGGAGATCGTTGGCGCGCGGTATCTGGCAAAAGACTTCGGCAGTTCATTTTATGTGTGGATAAGTCAGATTGGCGTGATCATGACTGCACTTGCACTGGGGTACTATTTTGGTGGCGTATTAGCCGATAGATTCAAACGCGTTGCGTTTCTGGCTGTTTTGCTGTTCCCAACGGGTTTGATCATATTCATGATCCCAGACTTTGCAGGGTGCGTTATTGACGCAATCATAATGCGGCACCCGCCAGATCAAGCCATACCGTTGTTGTGGCAAAAGCTCGACCCTGTGTTGGGCAGTTGCCTGATATTCATGGTGCCGTGCTTTGCACTTGCAACTCTGTCACCGTACATGATCCGGCTCAGCACAAGCGCGCTCGGCCACGTCGGTCGGACGAGCGGCTGGATCATAGCCGCAAGCACAATTGGCAGCATCGCAGGTGTGTTTGTGTCTGGATACGTGTTGATTGATCACGTGACATTGGCGGAGATTTTCCGTGCGACCGGCCTGCTCACGGGTACGTTGGGGGTGATGTGTTTGTTGCTCGACTCAAAGTTTCAAGATACCCGGGCCGCAGTCGGCGCCGGTAACACAACATGAAGAACGTAATCCTGCAACTTGCGTGTGCGGTTGCGGTTGTATCCCGCTTAGCGACCGCGCCCGTGCATGCAGGCACTATTTTCGAGGTCACAACCGTTTACCATCACATCCGCGTTGTTGACCAGGGCACGGAGCGGATTCTGTTTTTCGATGATGCGCAAGAGACGCGCATGTCATTGCAAAACCCTGCTGCGGGACACTTCGAATACACTGAATTTTTCCACATGCCATGGCTGTGGAATCACAGGCTTACAAATGTGCTCATGATCGGCCTTGGTGGGGGAAGTGTACAACGTGCATTCGAGCGGTTTTATCCCGAAGTCGTGATTGAAACGGTTGAGATTGACCCGGTCGTGCTGCGTGTTGCACGCGACTTGTTCAGTTTCAACGAATCACCGCGCCAACGCGTGTACATTGACGATGGGCGCGTGTTTTTGCGTCGCACCACGAGCACGTACAGTCTGATCGTAGTTGACGCGTACGTGTCGAGCCGATACGGCCCGGCCATACCTGCGCATCTGGCGACAAAGCAATTCTTTGCGCTTGCCGCAGCGCGCCTCGGCACAAACGGCGTGCTTGCATACAATGTGGTCGGTTCGCTCCAGGGGCATCAACGGAATCTTGTGGGCAGCATTTACAAGACAATGAAAACCGTTTTTCCCGAGGTTTACATGTTTCCTGCGACAACCTCGATGAACGTGGTGATGATCGGCACAAAATCAACTGAAAAAACAACAGCCGCACAGCTTAAACAACGAGCTGAGGCATTCGTTAGAACTCGCACGCAGGTTCCGCCCTGGTTCATGAAACGTGTCGGTGCGTTTCGTCCGGACCCGCCACCGAACCTCGCGAGTTGCCCTGTTTTGACCGATGACTTTGCACCTGTTGAAGGACTTGCGCGCACAAGGTAGAACCGGCCCGGTTGGCTTCAACTGGGCGACCTGACCAGCCGTATCTTAAATTTTTGACTCGGTCGGCACACCGTGTAACTTTGCGCATGCGGTTACCGCCCGATTACCACATACACACCGAGCTGTGCCGACACGCAACTGGCCGGCCAGCCGACTACGCAAAGTGTGCGTTCGAAGTTGGTTTGACCGTGATCGGGTTTGCTGAACATGCCCCCATGCCAACCGATGATTTCGACAATTGGCACATGCGCACCGACCAGCTCGAACAATACATCGAGCTTGTCCGTAAAGCACAAATTGATTTTCCGAACCTGACAATCCGGCTAGGGCTTGAAATGGACTACTTGCCCGGCATCGAGGATTGGCTGCGCGAACTGGCTGCGCGGCACAGGTGGGATTACCTGGTCGGCTCGGTGCACTATGTATCTGGCAGTTGGGCGATTGATGATCCGAAACAGATCCAGCTCTGGCAAAAACACGATCTGTTCGAGGTTTGGGGCGAGTATTTCGACCGGCTCACGCGCGCAGCCCAAACCGGCCTGTTCGACATCATCGGGCACGCTGATCTACCGAAAAAATTCGGGTTCAGGCCCGCACGCGACTGCACCGGGCTGTACGACCGGTTCGTGCGCGCGGCAAAAAAGCATAACTGTGCAATCGAGATAAACACGGCAGGCTTGCGAAAAGACTGCCGTGAACTTTACCCCGGCGATCAACTCCTTAAGCTGGCCTGCAACGCCGAGGTACCGATTGTCTTTGGTTCAGACGCGCACGCACCCGACGAAGTAGCATTTGAGTTTGGCACTGCCGTGCGCGCAGCCCAACAAGCCGGCTACACCCATTACTGCACATTCGAGCTGAGGAGGTGCCGGCTCGACGCGCTGTAAAGCGGCTTGGCGCCCGTATCCGCTTAAACACCAACCATGAATGCCATCAAAAAATGACCAAAAACCTACTCCGCGCGTTTGGCGGGTCGCGTGTGAAAGCTGGCAGTCCACGCCTTGGCGTGTTTTCGCGCAATCACAGCCTTTAGGCTGGACTACGAAATCGGAGTATTCACACGAGTTTAAACGAGAATTGCAACTTCATCCGCTTCATGGCCCGGGCAGCAGTGGTTAAGTGTCCGGCTTTCACCGGCCCCACAGGTGCGAATATGCGACTTTCTCCGCTGAGCATGGACCAGACGCTGCTTTCGCAGGGACAGAACCCGCAAAAGAAGGCTTGGTTCGGCGTGCTGGGTCGGCTATGAATCGCCGCAGTGAAGAGCAGGCATGATTACGAAAATCCAGTTCAAGAACTTCAAAGTCCTTTCGTGACACAACCCTGTCCCTGTCGCAATTCACATTGATCGTGGGGCCGAACGGGAGCGGCAAAAGCACGGTGTTCAATGCGCTCGATGCAATTGCGCGGTCCCACGGAGTATCAGTACGAAACCTTGGTAAGCGCAGTGGGTTCTGAACCAGTTGAGGTGATGGCGTTCAGCAAAACCGGAGCGAACATGGGGGTACAGTGGAGCAGAGGAATCAGCTCGTCCACGTTATTCCGCGAGGACCCCGGGCTTAAAAGGTGCATCCAGCGCTGTCGAACGTTTTCATTCGATCCGGCTGCGATCGCTGCGCCGGTCACATTGTAGCCCAATGTTCAGTTAACGTCCCAGGGCGGCAATCTTACCGGTGTACTGGATCGGCTCAGAGACCAGTATCCGGAGCGATTTGACGCTCTGAACCAGGAATTGAGACGCTGGCTGCCTGAGTTTGATCGTGTCTTGTTCGAGACGCCGGCCACAGGCCAGCGCGCAATTTGTCTTCGCACAAGTTGTGGTGGGCACTTGATCAAAGCGCACGATGTTTCGCAGGGTTCGCTGATTGCTCTGGCCATGCTGACGCTGGCTTATCTTCCTGACCCGCCGCCACTTGTCTGCCTTGAAGAGCCGGGCCATAGCATGCATCTGCGTTTGCTCCGAGACGTGCGCGACGTAATCTACCGGCTTGCGTATCCTGAAAGCTTTGGCGAGAAATGCGCGCCGGTGCAGGTCATTGCCACAACGCATAACCCATATTTATTGGACCTGTTTCGCGAGCATCCGGAAGAGATAGTAATCGCCGAGAAACTCGGGCTTGAAGCGAAGTTCGCGCGGCTAATCTGACCGGGCCGATCTGAAGGAAATACTCGGTGACGCGCATTTAGGCGATGTTTGGTTTAGCGGTGTGCTTGGGGGCGTGCCTGCGGGAACATGAAGGTCGCTATTCTCTGTGAGTCACCGGCTGACGAGGTGACGATCCGCATCCTTTCTGAAGCCGTTCTCGGGATAAAGACATCGCCGGTCCCACATGCTGGTCTGCGCACAAGAGGTTGGCCATCAGTTCGCAAAGTGTTCTCGGCAGTGCTTAAACAGTTGCATTACCGGAGCGATGCCGAGGGGTTAATCTGTGTTGTGGACTCGAATGCGACCCCTGTTCACGAACCGATACATAAACAACCCGGCCGAGCAGACCCCAAATGCCGGTTGTGCGAGCTTCGTCGCGTCCGGGACGAAGTGCTTGCCCAAATCGGACCACGTCAGGGGATGCCAAGACTCAAAACGGCAATCGGATTGGCCGTTCCGGCTATCGAGGCGTGGTTGTTGTGCGGTGTTAACCTGCACGTCAGCGAAGCGGCGTGAATTACAGGGCTCGAGTCCGGAAGACTGCCCTACTCAACGAAAGACCTTAAACAGAAGTTGTACAACACCACCCGACCACCGATGCAGCTCGAGACGGAGTGCATGAGCCGAGCTGCGCAACGGGTGGTGACAAATTTGGTTTCCTTGGAATCTGCGTTCCCGAGCGGTTTCGAAGCTTTTGCTAAGGAATTCCGGAGTTGGGCTGCGGTAAGCCATGCCTGAATGTGGGTGTTATCTGAACCACAGTGCAATGCAGCCGTTGAGAACATCAATGGTAGGGTTTCTCAACTGCCGGTCGTGGAGTTCAAGACGGTTCAGGGTTTGATCCAGAATTTAGGTTTGTATTTCCGCTACAAGTTGCCTGTCCCCGACTGGGCCAGCCTGTCATCTATTGAACGCGATCTGTTTTGCCCACGCTTAACCGATTCGTACAGTTTGGCTGAGTCGTAGTCTTTTCACCATCAACTGACACTTAAACAATCTCAGCCCGTTTTTTCACACATGTTTCCCAACGTGAAGGTGATATGTCAGCTTGACCTTCCTCTAGCTCGGATATTTTACACGTTTTTCGTACCGCAGACTTTCGAGTCTATTGCCTCCCCGCTGCCTGTGTGAGTGCGACGCACAGGTAGCCACTCGGCTTGGCACACGCAGGTGTCGTCTCTCACTCTCCGGAACAAACTCATGAGACATTTGCCAACGCGCTGTGCCTCGATAGTCTTGAAGCACCGCCGACTTACAAATGTGCGATGCAGCATGTCTGACCCCTAGTGCGAGATGCGGAACAATGGTTTCGTCACACCAGCACTACGAGTGTGTAACTACAACTCTGTGAAATATCCGGGTTAGCGTGTGGCCAAACTGTCCAACTGACGTCGGAATTCGGCGCATGTGCGTGCGATGTCCTCGGCGTTTAATATGGCTGACACAACGCAGATTCGCCTTGCACCCGACTCGAGCACAGCGTCCAGATTCGCAAGTGTGATTCCGCCAATTGCAAACCACGGTACTGTGATATTGGCTGCCGCCCATCGGATATAATCAAGTGTTGTTGGCCTGGCAGTGGGCTTTGTTGCTGTGGGGAATACCGGTCCAACTGCAATGTAATGTGCGCCTGCAGCCACAGCACGCAGCGCCTGTTCAGGCGCATGTGTGCTCAGGCCGATGCGCAAGCCGGGTGTTACATGTTCCAGTTCGGATATGTGTTTGTAACCTGCGCCAAAAAAATCTTCCTGCCCAAGATGACAGAAGTCCGCGCCTGTCTCGTGTGCAACGCGTGGGTGGTCGTTGATTACAAACCCAACATTCGCTTTACGGACGATGGGCAGGATAGCTTCAGCCATGCGTCGCACGGCGTCAATCGGCGCGCCTTTGGCGCGCAGTTGGATGATATCCGCACCCCCATCACAGAGTTGTTGTGCGACGGCCTCGGGTGCGCGTCCATGCAAGTAGGCTGTATCAACAAACGTGTAGAGTTTGCATTGCTCGAGCGGCTTCATTTCTTACAACTGCAAGATCACAAGTGCAAAATAACCAACACACGACGGTAAATGCATCATTTGTTGGGCAACAGCTCGGCAATCAGCGACCGCTCAAGTTTAAGCTCGTCCACCGACATGGCAATTTTGCTGCGACTGAACTCGTTGAGGGTCAAGCCCTGGACAATTTCCCAACGTTGACCGTAATTGCGCACCGGAAAACTGCAGATCAAGCCCGGTTCGATTCCATAACTGCCGTCCGAACAGACGCCCACGCTGTGCCAGTCGTCTGCAGGTGTGGGTATGGTGAGTGATCTGACCGTGTCAATGACTGCATTTGCGGCGCTTGCGGCGCTGGATGTGCCACGCGCTTTAATGACCGCTGCGCCGCGTTGTTGGACGGTTGAAATGAATTCGCCTTCGAGCCACGCGCGATCGGCAATTACCTCGGGCGCGGCCCTACCGTTGATCCGCGCGTTAAAAGGATCGGGGAACATCGTCGAGCTATGGTTTCCCCAAACTGCAAGGTTCGTTACTGCGGCAACTTCAACACCGGCTTTTTTCGCAAGCTGCGCTTTTGCGCGATTCTCATCGAGTCGTGTCATGGCGAAAAACCTGTCGCGCGGCACCTCGGGCGCATACGCCATGCAGATCAAACAGTTTGTATTGCACGGGTTGCCCACAACCAGCACGCGCACGTCATTGGCTGCACCGGCCTGGATAGCGCGTCCCTGCTCGATGAAAATCCGGCCGTTGATACTGAGCAAGTCGCGCCGTTCCATGCCCGCCTTACGCGGCGCTGCGCCTACGAGCAATGCCCAGTTTACGTCCCGGAAACCTTCAGAGAGACTGGCGGTCACAATAATGCCTTTGAGCAACGGAAATGCACCGTCTTCCAGTTCCATCGCGACACCCTCGAGCGCGGGCAGCGCGGGCTCGATTTCAATCAAATGCAAAATCACGGGTGTCTTCTGCCCGAACATTTCGCCTGCGGCAATTCTGAACACAAGCGCGTACCCCACCTGCCCGGCTGCACCGGTAATAGCAACACGAATAGGTTGATTTGTCATCGCAAACACAATTGCGCCTGCAATATAGGTGCGGTATTGAGTGTAAAGCAAGCCACCCTGTGTTTGTTCGGGTTGCCATTCGGAGGTTTTGGCTAGCTAGGCGCAAACGTTTTGTCGGGCTTACGTTTTTGCGCTGTGCAAAGCTGCCTGCTGAGCTGTATTCCGGTCTTGCCTGCTAGGCTAACGCGCTGATCAAATCCCAGCGGATTCAGATTGGCATCGGATGAGCGGGTTTTACCGAAAAAATTTGGCAGGGCGAACGCGCATGCTTCTGCTACACTGCGCGCGGGCATGGCAACAGGCTCCTGTATGCATGACAAACCGCACAGTGAAAAGGTGCGTGAGCTTTTCGCCGCGATTGCCTCTCGGTACGACTTGATGAACGATGTGCAAAGCTTCGGCTTGCACAGGCGGTGGAAACGTCGGTTGGCTGCACTTGCCCGGGTCGGTCCTGGCAAGCGCGCTTTAGACGTGTGTTGTGGTACGGGAGATGTTGCGTTCGAGCTAGCTGTACGCGGTGCGCAGGTGGTCGGACTCGATTTCAATCCGGCGATGCTTGAGCTGGCTAAACGTCGGGCGCGCGCCAGAGACGGTCTAAACTCGGGAATTTGCGCGGGGACACCCAACCCTGTTTTTGTGCTAGGTGATGCGCAACAGTTACCATTTGCAGACAATACGTTTGACGCTGTTACCGTCAGCTACGGATTGCGGAACCTGGCAAGTTGGGCGCTTGGTCTGGTCGAAATGACCCGGGTCGTGAAAGTCGGCGGACGCGTACTTGTCCTGGACTTTGGAAAACCGCAGAACGGATTTTTACGCAAACTGTACTTCGCTTATTTGGGTGCAGTGGTTCCCGTATTGGGCAAAGCAATTTGCGGCGACGGATTTGTCCATGATTACCTTCTGGAATCGCTCAAGCGTTTTCCGGCTCAACAAGGTGTTGCAGCGAAAATGCGCGAGCTTGGCTTGGCCGAGGTTGATACGATTAACATCATTTGCGGTGTTATGAGCATTACAGTTGGCCGCAAAAACGCCAATGCCAGCACGGTTTGAAATTGGTTGCCAGCGGCAGGATGTCGGGGGCAAAATTTTGCGGTGAATTTACGCAAAAAAATAATTCCGATCGAGGCACTGTCTGCATGGCGCGAAACCCTGCGCGCCAGTGGCAGGAAACTGGTCGTTACAAACGGTTGTTTCGACATTTTGCATGCCGGACATGTCACGTACCTCGAAGCCGCGCGCGGATATGGTGATGCGCTTTTGGTGGGTGTGAACAGCGACGAATCAGTCCGGCAGTTGAAAGGCCCCGACCGACCGGTGAACAGTGAACAAGACCGCGCGACCGTACTGGCTGCTCTGGCATGCGTTGACGCTGTATGCATTTTCCATGATCTGGAAGCTACGCGGTTCCTTGAACTTGCCAGGCCCGACGTGTGGGTCAAAGGGGGCGACTACACACTCGACACACTGAATCAAACCGAACGCCGGCTCGTCGAGCGGCTTGGGGGCAAGATAATCATCCTGCCGTTGGTGCCCGGCAAATCCACAACTGCACTGCTCGAAAGGGTCGCCCGGCTAAAGTCGGGTTCCGGAACCGCCCACAATCACTGACGTGTCACGACTCGATAGAACCGCGCTGGCGCGCCTGCAGCCTGGTCGTCTTCAAACACAAAGTTGCAGTCGCCAAGCTCGGTTGCCGGGCCGAGTACAACCCAATCAACCAAGTTTGTTGACGCTTCAACCAGACATTGTTGCCCCGCAGGTGCGGTAATGTGAACGTGAACGTTGCCACCGCGCCTGCGTACGATCTTATCCACTCTCGGGTGTGGCCTTTCACTGCTCGCACAGATCAAAGCTTCGATAACCTGTTGTGCGGTTTGGATGAGCTGCTCGGCTAATGCTGGATCAACCGGCGCAACTTGCGCGCGTACCTGGTGTTGGAATGCCCGCAGTAGATGTACCGCTGCAGTCAGGTTTCCACGAGTGATCGAAGCCAGCGCGACCTGCTGCGCGCCATCAAGCCTCAGATTGATGCCCTGCTCCGGAAACTGTCGGCCATGTTTGACAAGCTGTACGAAGAACTTGGCCGCCCCCAGCATCCCGCCCCTGAGCAACTGCTTAAGGCCCGCGTGTTAATGGCGCTTTAGAGTGTCCGGAGCGAGCAGCTTTTCTGTGAACAGCTCGGCTACAATTTGCTCTGGTTTCTGGACCGCCAATTCACCCAAGCCAGCTTCAACCACAGCGGCTTTGCCAAGAACTACCAGCGAGTGCTTTCGGCCGATGTGGCGCAGCTTTTCATTGCGGAGGCCTATGCACCGGCGCGTCAGCACGGCTGGAGCAGCGACGAGCATTTCAGTGCCGATGGCACGCCTGATCGAATCGTGGGCCAGCCTCAAGAGCTTTGTGCGCAAGGACGGCACCGATGCACAGAAGGTGCAGGCGGCCAAGGAGGATGATCCTGGTAATCCGACGCTG
>Ga0315298_1001741_pt1 | contig 38943 bp, 28 predicted proteins | sample WHS_1_MG_FD_203077 | JGI IMG/M metagenome (GOLD analysis project Ga0315298, IMG submission 203077) | Extremophilic microbial mat communities from Washburn Hot Springs, YNP, Wyoming, USA - WHS_1_MG | ecosystem: Environmental > Aquatic > Thermal springs > Hot (42-90C) | place: USA: Wyoming... | reverse complement strand
CAGCACTCCTTCCTTCAGTAGCGCTGCGCCTTCTAGCGTCCAGCGCTGCTGCGGTGAGAGCGCTTCGGGACCGACGAGGTTCGCGATGCGCGCGAGCTCGTCGGCCTGCGAGAGAATGCCGAGCGCCAGGGCACGAAGCTCCAGCCACTGCGGGGAGACTTGCTTTGCCCACCAGGCGCTGCAGCTCGCAACGTAGCCGGAGAAGCTTTCCACCCAATCCACCGCGGGATAATGGCGGGCATCGGCCAGTTCCTTCGATAGGCCCCAGAAGGTCTCCACGATCTCCTTGGTATGGCTTGTGACCGGTTCGGAGAAATCCCCGCCTGGCGGCGAAACCGCACCGATGATCGTGATCGAGCCGCTCGCGCCGCAGAGCGTCGTGACCCGGCCGGCGCGCTCGTAGAAGGCGGCGAGTCGAGATGCGAGGTACGCGGGATACCCCTCCTCGACCGGCATCTGGCCCTGGCGACCTGCGACTTCGCGCAGCGCTTCTGCCCAGCGGCTCGTCGAGTCGGCGACCATCACCACGTCATAGCCCTGGTCGCGGTAGTACTCCGCCAGGGTTGCGCCCACGTAAATCGACGCCTCGCGTGCCACAACCGGCATGTTCGATGTGTTGGCGACCAACAGCGTGCGCTCCATGAGGGAGCGCCCGGTATTGGGGTCGATGAGCGATGGAAAGCTTTCGAGAATGTCGACCATCTCGTTGCCGCGCTCACCGCAGCCGACGTAAATCACGATGTCCGCATCCGCCCAGCGTGCGATCTGCTGCTGTACCATGGTCTTGCCAGCGCCGAAAGGTCCCGGCACCGCGGCACGTCCACCCTTGACCAGCGGGAAGAAGGTATCGAGCACCCGCTGTCCGGTGATCAGCGGCGCCACAGCGCTGTCGCGCTGCCGATAGGGACGGGGGCTGCGCACGGGCCAGCGATGGAAGAGTTGCAGCTCCGTTATGGCGCCGTTATCGGTCTTGACGCGCGCGATCACAGCATCCACGGCGACATCGCTCGCGCCAGCGATTTCCGTCAGTTCGCCGCGCACGTCAGGCGGCACAAGGATGCGATGCAAGATACTTTTGGTCTCCTGCACCGACCCGAGCACCTCCCCTGCCGCGACTCGCAGTCCGGCCTTTAGCTCCGGCCGCGGCTCGAAACGCCACACGCGGCTGCGATCGAGTGGCGGAAGATGGCCACCGCGCGGTATGTAGTCGCCGTACTGCCTGGCCTGCTCCAGCAGCGGCCGCTGTACGCCATCGAAGATGCCGCCGAGCAGGCCTGGCCCAAGCTCCACCGACAACGGATGGCCAAGCGCCTCGGCGGGCTCGCCCGGACGCAACGATTCAGTGGGCTCGTAGACCTGGATCAACGCATTCGCCCCCTGACGCGCAATGACCTCGCCCGTCAGCTCGAGCTTGCCGATCCTGACTTGTTCACCGGTCGCCACGCCCGCAAGCTCCGCTGTCACCAGCGGCCCGTTGATCTCCACGACTCTACCCACCACGGCCATCCTCAGGGGGATTCGGAATCAGCGGCGATGAGCGCCCGCGACACGGCGCGCTGCAGAGTCTCGTCCAGTCTGTCCATGCGTCCCTCGAAGGTCTCGTCGAACCGGATTTTGTCATCGGTGCTGGCGATCAGAATACCCCCCGAGCTGTCGAGCGGCTCCGCAGACAGCTGCACCGCCTTGCCGGAGGCGCTCTGAATGGAGAGCCGAGGCCACTCACGGCTGAGGAGCGGCAGATCGCGGCGGTTCGCCCGAACGGTCAGTTCCCCGCGCTCGATAGCCTGCGTGCCTTCGTTCAGCCACCGCGCGAGCAGGGGCAGATAGCGCGACTCGTTCTGCGCGAGCTCGGTTAACCGTGCAGGCAGAGCATCGAGCACGGTCAGGATCAGACTCCAGCGCACCCGCTCGAGCTCACCGCGCAACTCCAGTTCCGCGGCCTGTACGCGCTGCTGGTAAACCCGCTCGGCACGGGCTTTGGCGGCGAGCACGGCGCGCTCCTCTTCGGCGCGCATTTGCGTGCTCGTGTCCGCGGCGATCTGCTCTTTCACCCTCGCGGCATCGGCAAGATATTCCTCGGCAAGCCTTTGGGCATGCGCCAACAGCGCGGACTCCAAACCGGCGGCTTCATCGCTCATGGTCCACGTTCGAGCGCGCTCGGACCGAGCAGGCTGTCCACCAGCCGGTCCACCCGCGAGCAGTAGCCGGGAGGCTGTTGCAGTGCTGGAATTTCAGTGATGACCACACGAGCCCCCTCGCGCAGCGCCTGCGTCAGATGCCGGCCTGGGCTCTGCGCCAACCCCTGCTCGATCACCACTAGCGCGGCCTGCTGGTCCCGCAGCAGGTCCTGCAGCAAATCTTCAAGCACTTCGGGCTTCGGATCCGGATAGGTCTCGAAGCCGATCAAGCCGAAGCCTTCCGTGAGCGCGGCACTGCCCAGTGCGATCAGGCGAGCGGGACGATCCGGCTCGGGTACGGGCCCGAGATGCGACATGTCAGGCTGCGGCGCGCTCATGCGATCTTGCCAAGCAGCAGAATGGTGATGACCAGGCCATAGATCGCGATGCCTTCGGCTAATCCGAGGTAGATCAAGGTGCGGCCCAACATCTCGGGCTTCTCGGAGATGACGGCAAGCGCAGCGGCGCCGACCGGACCGACGGCAAGCCCCGCGCCGAGGGCCGCGAGGCCTGTGGGTAGCCCGGCGCCGAGCAGCGCAAGGCCGAGGCCGACGGAGATTCCGCCGGCCCCGGCGGGCGCCTGCGGCCCGGACGCTTGCTGAGCCAGCGCCGTATGTATGCCGAGCACGAGTAACACCCCGACGACGGCGAAAAATAAGAGCAGGTGAGTGGCGAAGGTGCCCTGCCACCAGCGCCGCGCCTGCCGGCCATCCGCCGGCGGACGAACCGCGAAGTAACCGCCGAGGCCGAGAGTGCCGAGCACGGCCAGAGCGAGTATTACAATCAGCCAGAACATGGTTATTCCCTCTTCGGTGCGATCATCAGCGATCCTGCAGCGCGATGCCCGGCTCGTTCACCAAGGCGAGCGGTCGGAAAGGTCGACCGTCGCCGCTGAAAAAGCGCGAAAATCCCTCATAATATTCCAGGCGTATCGTTTGAATAGCGACGATGCCGCCCTCAAGGACCAGAATGAAGATATTCCCGAGCAGCACCGTTACCCAGTATCCCGCGTTGTGCAACATGTTCCCCAGGGCGAAGATAGCGACGAAAAGAGCGACATGATTCAAGCTGAACGCCGCAAGCCGTAAAAATGACAGCGTATTGGAGATGTAGGTCATGACCGCCTCGTACGTTTCCACCACAGCGATCAACACCCGCTCTGTGAAGGCGCTCCCGGCACCTTTCTTCCAGGAACCCTCGAATATGGCACCGAGGCCTGCGCACACCGCCAAAGGGATGACGATCCCAAGGTGACCAGCGGCGACCAGCTTCCAGGCGCCGGCCAGCAAACCCAGGTACGCCACGAGACCAGCGACGCCGCGGCTGTCGAGCAGCGCATCGCGCAGGCGGCCTTCGATGAGGCGGTTATAGATCGTCAGGAGCGTGGCCAGAACGATGAATCCCACTCCCCAGCCGAGCGCCACGCGCAGCATCAACATCGGGTCGGATAGCGGTGAGATCCAGACCGCCGGAATAAACCCCTCGTAGCCAAAGACGCTCCCATACAGCAAGCCGAATAACGCGGAACTGGCTCCGACGCCGACTACGAGCGGTCCATAGCTGCCAAGGCGCCTCCTGAAGAGCACGCCGGCGAGCGCAATGACGGCACCCTGACCCAGGTCGCCGAACATCATGCCGAACATCAGCACGAAAGAGACCGCGAACGGAATGGTCGGATCGATCTCGTCATAGCGCGGCACCCCATAGTTGAGCACGAGAGCGGCGAACGGTCGTAACCAGCGCCGATGGCTCAGCAGCGAGGGCACCCGCAGATGCTCGTCGGCGTGCGGATTCCGTGCGCTCTGGACGAAACGGCCCGCGAGATGCTCCTGCAAACCGTGCCGCAACCGCTCTAACGCCAGATCCGGAACCCAGCCGCTGACGGCGACCAACTCGCCACGACCACGCATTAAAGTTGACAGCTGCACGTACGGGGCCGCACGCACAAGCGTGTGCGCAGCCTCGAGCAGTCTCGCGTGAAACTCCGGTTGAGCTCCCCAAGTACGACGTTGCCGGTCTTCCTCCTCGGCCTGTTGTTCCAGTCGTTGCATGCGTGCCGCGAGATTCGCGCGCACCTCGGCTGGCTTGCCATGGAACTCTTCGGGCACAACCGTCGCGTGCCAATTAGCTGCTTGCAGTACGCGCTCGATGTTGCCTGCTTGTCCGATGGCCCCCGCAATGATCAGGTGCGTCGTTCCTTCAGCAAAGAAGAACGAGATGGCAGTGTAGCCGGCTAAGCGTAGCGCCTCCTCGAGTCGCTGCAGGTTTTCGGCCGGCAGCGTGCCGATACGCATGTCGAGGAGTGAGTGCTGCGCGTGTAATCTCGTCAGATCGATATCGATGTGCCTGAACCGATCGAGACCTTGCAGCAGTTGCTCCGTGCGCCGATGTGCCTCGCGCATTTGACGCATGCGTTCGTCCGCCTCCGAGCATCGGCTCCAGATCTGCTTCAGCCACGCACCGAGTTCCCTCAACTGCGGCTCGGTGACCGCCTGCAGCGGCTCAGCACGCTCGGTCGGGGTCGCCATCTCGAAATGAGCCACGATCCGGTCCAGGCGCGTCTTGGCCTCCCCATACGCCGCGCGGTAATCTTCCCCGGCCAGCTCCGGCAAAGAGGCTGAGTCAAGTTCAGTAAACTCGGGCGCGAAGCTGCCATAGTCGGCCAACAACAATGCCGCGCGCGGCGCATCGTCCTTCAGCAGGATGAGCTCCACGCGCTTCATACGTTGTGGTCTTAGCATCTTACACACGCTCTCGGCAGCTTCAATGCAATTGCCCACCCGTGGGTAGCGGCAGACCCAGGGCAGTACGGATCATATCCGGTTCTGCGGGCAGATTTCGCCCACGAACGATGGCTCGCCAGCGGCGCAGATCGCGCTCTCTCAGCACCATGTATGCGAGTGCCCGTGCAACATTAAAGGAGGTGTGGTAAAGCACATTGCTGGAAATGCGCCAGGTCTCCAACTCGAGCCTGAGCGTCGCCTCGGTGCTGTTGCGTGTCCCGGCCAGCAGGCGGGCAAAGGACTCCGGTAGGTTCGCGATCACATCCTCGAAGCTCGCTCTTTGCGCCAATTGCTGCAATCGGCCGCTAGTCAACCGGTGACCGGCCGGGATCAACAGATAATAGGCTTGCGCCGGTGGAAAGTTGTAGGCAAAGCGGTAGCGCAGTAACCATACGAGGTTGATGTGGTCGATGACGCTGCCGACGATAGCGCGCAGCAGCTGACTGCTACCGCTCTGAAGCACGTTGCCGCGCCGCGCCAAACCCGTGAAGTAATGCCGGTCAATAGCCGCATCGAGCGCGAACAGCGCCTCGCCTCGCTCGAGCATCTGGCGGGCCTGGTCGGTGATGGTGGCATACGCGGTCTCATCCAAACGCCGCAGCAACTCCTCGAGGCTGTCGGTTTGCAAAAGCTCTGCCGTGGGCAGCCGTTGGAGACTGCCCATATCGAGCAAATCCTGCTCGATGGCGGCCTGGGGCTGACCGGTCATCTTGCCGCGAATGATTACCTTCAGGTTAGTGAGCTCGAATCGGTGCGCCCAATATGAGAGTAAGTCGCGGGCAGGCCCGGAGAGTGGCCGAATCAGCACCGCGAGCTCCCGCAGCAGGACGCTGATGTATCCTTGATCTAGCTCACCGGTAAAGCCGGTGCCGGACGCATCATTGGCAAGCTCAGGAGGAATTGCGTCGGACCGGGTGATGCGCCCCTCGAGCAGTGCGTGGATTTCATCCATGTCCAGCAGTCTCTCGGCAAACACGCTGACGCACGCGTTAAGATAGGCATAACGAGCAACGCTCACGGCGGGTCCTTTTGGCTGCCGATCAATAAGTTGAATGCCGCGTCGAGGGCCTGGGTCTTGGTGAGTTCCGCGGCAGCCTTCATCGCATCGGCGCGTTCAGCGTAGCGCCGCCTGAGTTCCGCAATCGTCTGCGCGGCTCGCTGCTCGGCTTGCGCCATGAGGGAGGCGACGATCTCGGAGATATCGTGCGCATGTTTCGTCTGCGCGGCCTGGGCGTCACGCTTGCCCTGCTCGATCGATTCCGTGCGCTGCCGATCGGCGGACGCGATGATCTCTTCGGCTTTTAATTCCGCCGCCAACAATCGATTGAGGGTTTCATTCTCCGCCACGGGTAGCGTACCTGCTCGTCACTCGGCGCAAGCGCCTCCCTGACTTCGCGGAGGAGAAAACTGTGTCATGCATCTACTCGATCGCGGCGCATTCGAGGGCTCATCGGATAACGCGTCCGCGAGCATTCACCATGATCTCCACTTCAGTTGATGCTATCAGCCTTCATCGTGGTTCGCATCAGGACATGTGCGTATCGTCGTCAGCACAGCCATATCGAGTTTGCGCGCAGACCTCGCCGAAGCGCCGAGCGATCCGCGGCGCAGTCGGTGCCCGACTGCTTTCGCTCATGGGCATCGTCGCGGCCCTTGTCCCCCATGCGTTACCCCTTTGCCTGCACTTCGCCGCAGGTGCGAGGATCGGCCCGCTCTGACCGTACTGAGGCGCTACCAGCCGGTCCGGGCGGCGACCTCGCTCGGCGTCATATCGCGGATCAGGTACCTTGCGGCTGGGCCGCGCAGGGGGAAGATGGTCTGCGCAAAAGGCTATTGCGCCACAGCGGACCGCGTTGGTATCGCGCGGTGGGGTCTATGGACGGCCGCCGTCCTGGTGCTCCGCTCGGCGCGCGTCGTCCTCACTGCTCGATGCGGCCCGCGGGGTGGAAGGAATCGGGGCCACGTCCCGTGAGTTCCTCGTACTGCCGGTACTTCTCTGTCACGACCTGCTGGGCCTGTGCGAGTAACGCCTCGGCCGCCTTCGGCTCGGTGCGGGTGAGAGTCCGGTAGCGCAGCTCGTTATAGGCGTAGTCCTTGAACGGAATGGTCGGCCGCGGCGAATCCAAACGGAACGGTCGCTCGCCGACCGTGCGCATCGCGGGGTTGTAGCGAAAAAGCGGCCAGTAGCCGCTCGCCGTCGCCAGATCCTGCTGCCGCGGGCCGAAGCGCAGGTCAAAGCCGTGCGCGATGCAGTGGCTGTACGCGAGGATCAGCGACGGGCCTGGGTAGGCCTCCGCCTCCCGCAGCGCGAGCAGCGTCTGTTGCGGATTGGCGCCCAGGGCCACCTGTGCGACGTAGACGTTGCCATAGGCGATGGTCTGCAGCGCAAGATCCTTGCGTGCCACGCGCTTGCCGGCCGCCGCGAACTTCGCCACTGCCCCGAGCGGCGTCGCCTTGGAGGACTGGCCGCCGGTGTTGGAGTAGACCTCGGTGTCGAGCACCAGGACATTGACGTCCCGGGCGCTCGCGAGCACGTGATCGAGGCCCCCATAGCCGATGTCGTAGGCCCAGCCATCGCCGCCGACGATCCAGACGCTCCGGCGCACCAAGTGGTCGGCAACCGACAGCAGATCCCGCGCAGCCTCCTGCGGTGCGGCGCGGAGCTTGCGCTTGAGGGCTTCCACGCGCTCGCGCTGAGCGCGCAGCTGCGACTCGCGCTCCTGCGACGCCTCGAGGATCCCTTGGGCGAGATCCTCCCCGACCAGCGGCGCGAGCGTGCGCAACAGCGTCATCGCCAGTTCCCGGTGCTGATCCGCGGCCAGACGGAAACCGAGTCCGAACTCCGCATTGTCCTCGAACAGCGAGTTCGACCAGGCGGGACCACGGCCCGCCGCATCCGTGGTCCAAGGCGTCACCGGCAGGTTGCCGCCGTAGATCGAGGAGCAACCGGTTGCATTGGCGATCTGCAACCGATCGCCAAAAAGCTGCGAGAGGACCTTCAGATACGGCGTCTCCCCGCACCCGGCGCAGGCCCCGGAGAACTCGAAGAGCGGCTGCAGGAATTGCACGCCGCGCACGGTCGCGAAGTCTACGCGCGCGCGATCGTTCACCTGCAGCGTCTCGAAGAAGGTGATGTCCGTCCGCGCCCGCTCCAAGAGGGGCGCCTTCTCGGCCAGATTGATGGCCTTCTTCCCGGACTCACCCGGACCGTGCGCTGGGCAGACCTCGACGCAGATGCCGCAACCGGTGCAATCCTCCACGTAGACCTCGAGCCGGAAGCGTACCTCTGGATTGCCGCGGGAGTTGACCGGCGGCGCCGCGTATCCTTCCGGCGCCGCACCGAGCGCGCTTTCGTGGAAGTATTTGGAGCGGATCACGCTGTGCGGGCATGCAAAACCACACTGCCCGCACTGGATGCACAGATCCGGCTCCCAAAGCGCCACCCGGTCGGAGAGGTTGCGCTTCTCGAATGCGGCCGTGCCCGATGGCCAGGCACCGTCGGCGGGCAACTGGCTCACGCGAAGGTCATCGCCGCTGCCCAGACCGTGCAACATTCTGGCCGTGACTTCGCGCACGAAGGCGGGCGCGTCCGCCGGGACGATCGGCGGTGAGTCGAACGAGCTCGTCACCGCCGCCGGATACTTCACCTCGAAGAGCCGCTCGAGGGCGTGCTCCACCGCGGCGAAATTCCGTTGCACGACCTCGGCGCCCTTGGCACCGTAGGTCTTCTCGATCGATCCCTTGATCCGCCGGATCGCCTCAGCGCGCGGCAGCACGCCGGATATCGCGAAGAAGCAGCTTTGCAGCACCGTGTTGATCCGCCCCGCGAGGCCCGCATCCTGTGCGACCGCGGACGCATCGATCACGAAGAAGCGCAGCCGCCTCTCGATAATCCGCGCCTGCAGCGAGCGCGGCAGCCGGGCCCACACTGCATCGGGCCCGTGGGGCGTGTTGAGGAGGAACGCGCCGCCCGGGGCGGCAAGCTTCAACACGTCGATCCGCTCGAGGAAGCTCGCCTGGTGGCAGGCGATGAAGTTGGCCGATTCGATCAGGTACGGCGAGCGGATCGGCCGCGGACCGAAGCGCAGGTGCGAGATCGTCTGCGCACCGGATTTGTGCGAGTCGTATACGAAGTAGCCCTGCGCGTAAAGCGTCGGATCCGCGGCGATGATCTTAACGCTGTTCTTGTTGGCGCCGACCGTGCCGTCGGCGCCGAGCCCGAAGAACACCGCGCGCACGACATCGTCGCGCTCGATCGAGAACGCCGGATCGACCGCGAGGCTGGTGTGCGCAAGGTCGTCCTCGATGCCGACCGTGAAGCCGTTCCTCGGCTCGGGCTTCGCGAGCTCATCGAACACCGCCTTCACCTGCGCCGGGTTGAAATTCTTCGAGCCGAGGCCATAGCGCCCGCCGATCACCCGCGGCATCGTCTTGCGCTCCGCGCTTGCCACCGCCTGGGCGAGCGTCGTCATTACATCGAGATAGAGCGGCTCGCCCGGTGCGCCGGGCTCCTTGGTCTGCTCGAGCACCGCGATCGCGTGGCTCGACTGCGGCAGCGCGGCGAGGAAGTGCCCGGCCGAGAACGGGCGGTAAAGACGCACCTGTAGCACGCCGAGCGGCTCGCCGGTCCGCGCCCGCAGATGGGCCGCCGTCTCGCGCGCCGTCTGCGCCCCCGAACCCATCAGCACGATCACGCGCGCCGCATCCGGCGGACCGTCATACTCGAACAGCCGGTACGTGCGGCCGGTCAGCGCGGCGAAGCGGTCCAGGGCGGACTCGAGGATCGCCGGCACCCGAGCATAGTAGGGATTGACGGTCTCGCGCGCCTGAAAGAACGTGTCGGGATTGTGGGCAGTGCCGCGGATGAAGGCATGCTCTGGATTGAGCGCGCGGTCGCGGTGTGCGCGCACCAGGTCCTGCCGGATCATCGTGCGGATCTGTGCCTCGGACAGCAGCGCGATCTTGTTGACTTCGTGGGAAGTACGGAAGCCGTCGAAGAAGTGCAGGAACGGCACCCGCGACTCGAGCGTCGCCGCCTGCGCAATGAGCGCGGCATCGTGTGCCTCCTGCACGGAGGCGGACGAGAGCAACGCGAAACCGGTGGTACGGGTCGCCATCACGTCGGAATGATCCCCGAAGATCGACAGCGCCTGGGTCGCGACGGCGCGCGCGGCCACGTGGAATACCGTCGGCGTGAGCTCGCCGGCAATCTTGAACATGTTGGGGATCATCAACAGCAGGCCTTGGGAGGCCGTGAAGGTCGTCGTCAGCGCCCCCGACTGCAAGGCGCCGTGCACCGCGCCCGCGGCGCCCCCCTCGCTCTGCATCTCCTGCACGACCGGAATTCCGCCCCAGATGTTGGTTACCCGCTGCGCCGTCCACTCGTCCGCAAGCTCGGCCATCGTCGAGGACGGGGTGATCGGATAGATCGCGCAGACCTCGTTGACCCGGTAGGCGACGTGCGCGACTGCGGTGTTCCCGTCCATGGCCACGGTGAGCGGTGTGTCGGCCCGCGGCAACTCGGATGGAGACGGCATCACCTCTCCCGGGTCCCGGAGCCCCTGGGTTCCGGGACCATCCCGATCGCCTGACAGGGGCAGCTCTCGTAGCACACGGCGCAACCCGTGCAGCGATCATAGAGAAAGCGGTAGCGCCGACCCGGGCCGAGCTTCTCGATCGCCTGCTCCGGACAGGCCGCATAGCACTGGTCGCACTCGAAGCAGTTGCCGCAGGAGAGGCAGCGCTGAGCTTCGTAGAGTGTCTCCTCCGCCGTGAGCCCGGCGACGACCTCGGCGAAGCCGTGCACCCGCTCGGCCGCAGGCAGCTGTGCCTGCTGGCGGGGCTCGGCGTCACTGTAGATCGGCAGGTGCAGGCCTGCGAACGAGGCGATCGCATGCTTGGCGGGCGGCTGGAAGCGAGCGCCTCGCAGGTAGGCGTCGATGTAGCGCGCAGCGCGCTTGCCGTGGCCCACGGACACCGTCACGGTCCGCTCGCCGCGGATGGTGTCGCCGCCGGCGAAGACGCCGGGGTGGCCCGTCATCATGTCAGGACCGACGACGATCGCGCCGTCCTCGACGAGCTCGATTCCCGGCACCTGCAGCAGAAATCGGCTGTCGGTCTCTTGCCCGAGCGCGAGCACGACCGCATCGGCCTCGAGCGTCTCGAGCTGGCCCGTCGGCCGCGGCCGGCCTTGCGCGTCGAGCTCCATCCGCTCGACGGTCAGCTCGGGACCGGCGATCTCCTTGATGGTGGTCAGCCACTGGATGCGGATTCCCTCGTCGATCGCCTCGTCGGCCTCGAAGGCGCGGGCCGGCATGTGGGCGCGGTCGCGCCGATAGATGACGAGCGTTTCCTCGGCCCCGAGGCGTCTGGCCGTGCGGGCGGCATCCATGGCGGTGTTGCCCCCTCCGTATACGACGACACGGCGGCCGAGCTGTGGCGCCTCGCCCGTCGTGGCCCGGTGCAGCAGCGATACCGCATCGAGTACCCGCGCCGCATCGCGCGCGGGGATGTCGACGTGCTTGCCAACGCCTGCGCCGATCGCGACAAACACCGCATCGAAGCGTCCGGCTTCCCGCTCGGCCAGCAGGTCCTCGACCCGATGCTCGAGGACGATCCTGACGCCCATCGCCTCGATCCGAGCCACCTCCTTCATCAGCTCCGCCCGCGGCAGTCGATAGGCCGGAATGCCAAAATGCATCATGCCGCCGGGGAGAGGTCCGGCATCGCGGACCTCGACCGAGTGGCCCTTGCGGGCGAGGTGATAGGCGGCGGCAAGGCCGCTCGGCCCCGCCCCGACGATGAGCACCCGTTTGCCGGAGGACGGCCCGACCGGGATTTGCCAGCCCTGCTCGCTCGCCAGATCGCCGAGGAAGCGCTCGAGCCCATGGATGGAGACCGCGCTGTCGAGCTCGCCGCGGTTGCAGCTCGTCTCGCAGGGGTGATAGCACACCCGCCCGTGCACCGCGGGCAGCGGATTGTCGGCCACCAGCTCGAGCCAGGCCTCGCGGTAACGTCCCGCACGGGCGTGGGCGAGCCAGGCCTGGATGTTCTCTCCGGCCGGACAGGCCTGATTGCACGGCGGCAGGAGATCCACGTACACCGGGCGCCGCTCGCGCAGGGGCCCGGTGCCAGGCTCCGCCACCAGATCGATGCGCGGTGTGAGATCGTAGACGTGCGGGGTCATGACGGTGTCATGTCGGCGTGCGTCTTTACCCCGCCGCGAGTCGACTGTGTTGTGCGGCGAGGCTGAGTTGTCCGATCGCCACGCCGGGCCCGATCGATAGTGCGGGCCGCGGGACGGCACGCACGGCCGCGGCTACCCGCTTCGGTGTACCGAGATCGCTCCAACCGCAGCGCGGTACGGGCAGGGCGCGCAGCGCCGATTCCTGTCCGGGCAGGATGTCGCGGGAGAAGTCGAGGATCGGCAGATGGCGGTAGAGCACCGCTACCGCACTGGCGGCAGTGCCGACATCCCTGTCACGTTCGACAGCGATCCGCATCTCGTCCACGACCTCGGGAGCCCGTCGCCGGATGAGCGTGAGCAACGCCTCTGCGCTCGATGCGATGATGAAGGCGTTCCACAGCCCGCCGGCTCGAATCAGCTCGCGCGCCTGAGCAGCGGGCGGCTTCTCGATGAAGCGCGCCACCGTGAGCGCACCCCGCCCGTCGCTCATCCCCGGCAGGATGTACCCAAGCTCGGGGTCCGCCTCCTCGGGCTCGATCCCGAGGAGCAACGTCTCATCCAATCGCCAGGTGAGTTGCTCTACCGCCCGGCGCAGCGCCGAAGCGAGAAGCGCCTCCTGGCGCACGTGGTGATCCGAGGGCAGGAGCAGGATCTGCGCGCCCGGGTCACGCGCCAGGATGTGCAGCAGCGGCAGCAGGATGCCGTTGGCGGTGCCGCGATTCTCCGGCTGCACGATGAGATTTTCCGCGGGTACGGAGTCGAGCGTGCCGTGCCACCAACGGCGATGCTGCGCGGCGACCACGACGCAGGTGTGCGCACTGTCGGTTACCGCGTGCGCCCGGCGCAACGCCTCGTGCAGCAGTGAAGGCCCCTCGAACAGCGAGCAGAACTGCTTCGGCACGGGCGTCCCGGATGGCGAGGTGGTGAGACTGCGCAGCCGGCTGCCTTCCCCCGCTGCCAGCACCAGCGCCCAGGTGTTCGGTTCTTCTAGCACTGTGCCTACCCCTCGCGGTCCGCCCCGTGCGACCTCCGTCACGGAATCATCTGCAGCCGAGCCGCGCGCCGCCATCAGGGATTTCCACAGCCCGGGAGGGCGCGCCGGATGGGACAAGTACGGATGGACCGCTCCCGGCTCTCGATGGGACAAGAGCCGACGTTGCGCAATCTCATGCCCTGCCTGTGCGGTGAGGGCGAATCGCGATCGGTGAGGGTAGCCATGAGCACACAGTCTGAGCAGATCCTATGGCTGGAATCGGTCGGGCAGCAGGACGTGGCCCGGGTAGGCGGCAAGAACGCCTCGCTCGGTGAGATGATTGTCCACTTCGCAGCGGAGGGTATTCGCGTGCCGCCGGGATTCGCGACCACTGCCGCGGCGTACCGGCAGTTCCTCGCGGCCAATCGCCTGACGGAGGTGATCTCAGCGGCGCTCAATGAGCTCGCAGTGGGCAAGGCGAGCCTGCCCGAGACCGGCGAGAGCATCCGCCGGGCGTTCCTTCGCGCGCAATGGCCCCAAGAGACGGCGCAGGCCATCGCGGCAGCGTACCGTGAGCTTTGTCGGCGGACGCGCAGCGACGCTGCCGACGTTGCCGTACGCTCGAGCGCCACCGCGGAGGACCTGCCGGATGCCAGCTTCGCCGGCCAGCAGGAAACCTTCCTCAACATCCGCGGCGAGGCTGCGCTCCTCGAGGCGTGCCGGCGCTGCTATGCCTCTGTCTTCACCGACCGGGCGATCAGCTACCGGCAGGCGAAGGGCTTCGATCACCTCAAGGTCGCGCTGTCGGTCGGTGTACAGAAGATGGTCCGCTCCGACAAGGCAGGGGCCGGTGTGATGTTCTCCATCGATACGGAGACCGGCTTCGACAAGATCGTCGTGATCAATGCCTCCTGGGGCCTCGGCGAGAACGTGGTCCAGGGCGCCGTCGACCCGGACGAGTACGTCGTCTACAAGCCGCTGCTCGCCCAACCCGATCTCGTCCCCATCATCGAGAAGTCCCTCGGCGAGAAGGCGCAGAAGATGATCTACGACTCGGCAGGGCCGCCGACGCGCAATGTGCCGACGTCGCAGGCCGAGCGTCAGTCCTACGTGCTCGGCGATCCGGAGATCCTCGCCCTCGCGCGCTGGGCCAGTCTCATCGAGCGGCACTACGGACGCCCGATGGACATGGAGTGGGCGAAGGACGGCGAGACCGGGGAGCTGTTCATCGTGCAGGCGCGGCCGGAGACCGTGCAATCCCGGCGCGAGGCCGCGGCGCTGCGCAGCTACTCGATCCGCTCCAAGGGTCGAGCGCTCACGCAGGGTATCGCCATCGGCGAGGCCGCGGTTGCGGGACGCGTCTGCCTCTTGCAAAGTCCGAAAGAGATCGGCAGGTTCGTTGACGGGGCGATCCTCGTCACCCAGGCGACGGACCCGGACTGGGTGCCCATCATGAAGCGCGCGGCGGCGATCGTGACCGATCACGGCGGCCGCACCTCGCACGCGGCCATCGTCAGCCGTGAGCTGGGCGTGCCCGCCGTGGTCGGCACCGGGAACGCGACGCACGTCCTTCACGATGAAGAGGACATCACGGTGTCCTGTGCCGAGGGCGACCAGGGGTTCATCTACGAGGGTCATGCACAGATCGAGGCCCATGACCTTGCCATCACCGACATTCCGCGAACCCGCACGCAGGTGATGCTGAACCTCGCGAACCCGGCGGCGGCATTTCGCTGGTGGCGCCTGCCCGCCGACGGCGTGGGGCTCGCACGGATGGAGTTCGTGGTGAGCAACCACATCAAGATCCATCCGATGGCGCTCGTTCACCTCGACCAGGTGACGGACCCGGCGGCGCGCGAGCGGATTCTCGAGCTCACTCGCGGCTATACCGACCGATCCGAGTATTTCGTCGACCGCCTCGCCCGGGGCCTCGGGCGCATCGCCGCGGCCTTCCATCCGCGGCCCGTCATCGTGCGCCTCAGCGATTTCAAGACCAACGAATACGCCAACCTGATCGGCGGCGCGGCCTTCGAGCCGAAGGAAGAGAACCCCATGCTCGGCTTTCGCGGCGCCTCGCGCTACTACTCGCCGCGATACCGCGAAGGATTCGCGCTCGAGTGTCGGGCACTCAAGCGCCTGCGCGACGGCATGGGCTTCAGCAACGTCATCGTGATGGTCCCCTTCTGCCGCTCACTCGAGGAGGCGGATCGGGTGCTCGAGGTCATGGCCCGCAACGGGCTCGAGCGCGGCGCGCAGGGACTCGAGGTCTACGTGATGTGCGAGATTCCTTCGAACGTCGTCCTCGCGCGCGAGTTCGCGCGCCGCTTCGACGGCTTCTCGATCGGCAGCAACGATCTCACCCAGCTCACCCTCGGCGTCGACCGGGACTCAGCCGAGCTCGCCGGCCTATTCGACGAGCAAAACGACGCGGTCAAGTGGATGATCCGTCACGTCATCAGCGCCGCGGGCGAAGCCCGCGCCAAGGTCGGTCTCTGCGGACAGGCGCCGAGCGATCATCCCGCGTTCGCCGAATTCCTCGTCGACTGCCGCATCGACTCCATCTCTGTGAGTCCCGACAGCTTCGTTGCCGTCAAGCGGATCGTCGCCGCGGCCGAGGACCGGCTCGGCAGGCATTAGTGGGTGATCGGATGGCAGCGGCCCTGGCCGAGTTGGAAGCTGATCGCCGCCAGCGAGACGACCCAGTTGATCGGCACGCTGGCCGCCGTCTACGCCTGGCTCATCACGCCCATCGGCTGGCGCTATGCGCTGCTCGTGTGGGTCTACTGGCTCGCCGGGTTCCTGGCCAACGGCGGGTTCACGATCATTGCATACGCGCTCCTGCAGCATCGAGGTCCGCAAGAGGCTGCGCACCTTGCGCGTGTCGAGGGATCACTGGTGAGCCACGTGCCGCGCACGAGATGAGGATCCGTCACAACTCGAATCGGGCCGGAAAACGGGTAACCGCCATGTGCGAGATTTTCTGCCTGTCCAGTCTCCTGCCGGCCGTGGCCACGATCAGCCTGCGCCGCTTTGCCGAGCACGGCGGTCCGGGCGGGCGCTCGATCGACGGCTGGGGCCTTGCGCTGTTTGACGGGGGCGATCTGCGGCTGTACCGCGAACCGTGCCCGGCGCGCGACGACCCTTGGCTCGAGTTCATCCAGACGCGCCGGATCCCGAGCCGCCTCTTGATCTCTCACATCCGGCACGCCACTCAGGGCGCCGTCACGCTGGCCAATACGCAGCCGTTCGTGCGGGAGATCGCCGGCCGGATGCACTGCTTTGCCCACAACGGTCGCCTGCCTTGCATCGAGAATCTGCACTCCCCGGCGCCGGCCCACTACCGGCCGGTGGGAGATACCGACTCGGAATATGCAGCCTGCCTGCTGTTCGAGAGCATGGCCGCCCTGTGGCGCGGTCGCCAGGTACCGATCCTGCAGGGGCCCGCTTCGCGGCCGTCACCCGTTTTGCGGCGCGCATGCGCGAGTTCGGCCTGGCGAACTTCCTGTATTCCGATGGGAGCGCGCTCTTCGCCCATGGCCACCGGCGCATGCAGACGAACGGCCGCATCGCCCCGCCCGGCCTGTGGCGGCTGCAACGAAGCTGCCCTGTTGATCCTGACACCCTCGCTCGGGCCGGCGTGCATCTCGAGACGACCGCTGGGCCGCAGAGGCTTGCCTTGGTGGCAAGCGTGCCGCTGACGGATGAACCTTGGCGTCCCTTGTCAGAAGGTGAAGTGATTGTCATCGAGGACGGTGTCGAGCTCGCGCCGTCACAATGACCCCGCTCCGCCATCGCGCGTGTCCGGGGGGCGATCGCGTGGGCGACCTCCGCGCGACGCCGCCCTCCCCGGCCTGGTCATTCGAGCGTGACTTGCGCCTCGAGCGCACGCGTGCCCCGCAAAGAGTTCGCCACCAGGCAGCCCTGTTCGGCGCGCTCGAGCAGCACACGAGCCTTGGCGGTGTCCGTGCCGGCGGGAACGACCAGATTCGCCACCGTCGTGAAGCGCGTGAACGAGGGAACGCGCTCGATACGCTCGAGGACACCTTCGACGCGGCATTCCAGGCTCCGCCACTGCAGATTCGACATGCGGCTCAGCGAGCGAAAGGTGAGAATGAAGCAATCGGCCAGGCTGGCGCAAAGAAGGGTTTCCGGCGACCAGACGCCGCTCGGCCCGTCGAATTGCGGCGGCGCCTCCGTCTCCATCGCAGGCCGATCCTCCGAGGTCACGGCGACCCGGCCAGCTTGCTTCGCGTTGGCCGCGGCGATGTAGGTGTGTGGATAGGGATGCATGATCGTTCTCCCGGTATCAGTCCAAATCTTTGCTCGTCACTCCACCCGACAAGAAGGCCGAACGATTCGCGCTTCCCGTTCGGCTGTCTCATCGGGACGCACGCACGCGTGCCCAAAGGAGGATACGGCCTTCGAACTGTGCTCGTGCGAGCACGAGTCCATCGCGCCCCCGGGCTTTCAAGCAACCGGCCCAGCAGTCCGCACCAGCCGGCCCTCAAGGTGTACCGCGGAGGCGACCGTATTCGTGATCGTCCCGAATTTGCGTACGTTGGTGTGCAACAGCTCGAGGCGACGGTCATTCTCGTCCGTGTCGACGATAAGCTCGTAGTCGATCGAGAGTAACTTCGGCGGGCTGTCCTGTCGCACGCTGTGAAGCCGCACCTCGACCGTGCGCAGCTTGAATCTCAGCATCGGGATCGCCCGCTCGACGCCCTTTATCATGCAGGCCCCGAGCGCGGCCAGGAGCAGCTCTGCCGGGTTGAACGCGTCGAGCCGGCCCGCTACATCGGTGTCGAGTATGATCTGAGCGTCCTTGCAACTCGCCACGCTGCCGTGCGGGTCCAAGCGCCGAGCGGTGATGGTGTACTCGAGCATCATGCGCCCCCGTCCGCGATCCACGCCGCCAGCTGCATGCTGCGGGCGCTGATCGCCCAGCGCTCCCCGGCGTTGCGGACTCCGTGCGTGTTCTCAACATCACCGCTTGGAGTCGCCGCGACCCCCTTGCTTCCCCCCCGCAGGACGGCGTGATCCGTGCATCTTACGCCCTCCGCAGCAGCCGTCCGCGCCGAGCGACCGTTCCTCGCTCGTGCCGGCGGATCCTGAAGTCGACGAGCCGGACGTAGAAGGTTCGCTCGCGCGGCTCGCTGGCGCGCCGCCATCACCGCAAAGTTCCTGTTCTGCCCGCAACCAGTGCTCCTTCGCCTTGTTCGCCGGCCTGCCCTCACGCTCCCAGATTTCATAGGCCCTGGCAGCGATCCCTTCATGCCCGTGTTTCATCGAACCTCCGATCATCGCCGAAATACGATCTAATGCGATCTATTGGGGGGCCGTTGAGGCGATGCCTCATCGCATGATCGCGTGCACGACTCCTCTTTCTCAGCGCGCACAGTACAGCTCCGTGGTTAAACTTCGCATCCGTACAATTCCGCATGGAATGCTCCATTGAAGGGAGGATCATGTGGTCTGAGCACACCGTGACACTCAACCCGCCAAGCACATACAATTCGCGCTCCGAATGCTGCAAGTACTGCAATTCCGCCCCGGGCCGTCACTGTTGTCGGTTCCGTCAGCTTCACACTCGGTGGTGTTTTGACTCCGATATTATTGCGCCGCCGCGGCTGCATTCCGGGGTCCGATCCGGCTTACCGGCAGATGTTTTCTCAATGTTCGCAGCAAGATATCCGCTCACCAGCCACTCACGGGCGATGTCAGGCGGCGCACGGTGAAGCCGGTCGTCCGCGGACAGCGCGGTTCCGAATTCACCCCTGCCGCCACAATTCGCGCTTTGTCAGTGCAGCCGGAGCTCTAGGATGAACCACAAGGCCGGTCATTTTGCGGCGAACATGCCGGCGACGGTCGATGTACTCATTCTTGGAGCGGGCGGCGCCGGCTATCCCGCCGCTTTTTTCCTCGACCACGCGGGACTAGCCGTGGCGCTCGTCGATCCCTTTGGCAATCTGGGAGGAGACTGCCTTGCCGAGGGCTGCGTGCCGTCCAAGGCGTTGCGCGAGGCGGCGCTGGTCCGCGGATTGGCCGACAGATATGAGCATTTCGGGCTGCGGGGTGTCAAATGCGAAGCAGACTGGCGGGCTATTTTGAAGCACAAGGATGGTGTGCAGCAGACACGCTATGCCCAGCACCGCGAACAGCTCGCCGCAAGTAACGTGCGGTTCATCCACGGGAGGGGCGCGATCACCGCCTCTGATCGCGCCTGGATCTCCGCCTCCGACGGCACCGCGCGCGAGGTGGGCTTTCGTCACCTGATCCTCGCTACCGGCTCGCGCCCGGCACGCCTGCCGATTCCCGGCGCCGAGCACACCATTACCTCACACGAGGTGTTTCGGCTCGGCTCCGAGCTGCCGCAACCTCACCATCTCATCGTCATAGGAGGCGGCTACATCGGCGTGGAAACCTCCTCGATGCTTCAGGCATTGGGAAGCAACGCGACGGTGTTAGAATATACGCCGCAACTGCTGCCGGGCTTTGACCTCGAACTCGCGACCTTTCTGCACACCAGCCTTGCTGAACGCGTGCGCATTGCTTTGTCGGCGGAAGTGACACGCATCGAACGGATCGACAAAGATTACACGGTGCACTATCGGCAGAATGCCCGGGAACATACCGTACGGGGCGACGCAGTGCTGATGGCCACTGGCCGCGAACCGGTATTGCCAGAAGGCGTAGAGCATCTTGATCTGCGGCTCGAGCGCGGCCTCATCGCGGTTGATCAGACCTTGCGCACCAGCAACCCGCGGGTTTGGGCGCCGGGCGACATCAACGGTCGCAGCATGCTATTTCATTCCGCAGTGCGCCAGAGTCTGGTCGCTGCCCACTGCATTGCCGCCGGCGGTCAGCCGGTGGACCGGATGAATTTCGGCGCCGTGCCGATGACGGTGTTTACCGAACCGGAACTCGCCCATATCGGCCTGACCGCCGCACAGGCCGAGAGCGCCTTCGGGGCCGACGCAGTCGCCGTGACGCGATACGATTACGCTGAGGATTCGCGCGCACAGATCTATGGTGAGCGCCGCGGATTCATTAAGTTGGTCTTCGATCGTCGGAACGCGCGCCTGCTTGGCGGGCAGATTGCCGGTATGGATGCCGCCCAGCTCGTTGCACCCCTGACCCTTGCGTTGGACCAGGGTCTTGGCGCTGCCGAGCTCGCCGCCAGTGCCTTTCCGCACCCCATGATCAGTGAGGGTCTCGCCCATGCGGCGCGCGCGTTTCGACCATGAATCCGCCGTTCCGACAGCCGCCGAAGGGCGCCCGTGGCCGCATCACCACCGTGCGCAGATGTCCGGGCCGGGCAGCATTGACTGCCGGCCGCACCTTGATAGTTTCACCGGTTCAGACCGAACACGGTACGCGGCCATGACCCTCAGTCGCCGCAGAAGCAGCAGCTTGCCCTCCCCACTCACCCAGTAAGATCGGTACGCGCATTGCGGCGCACTTGGCGCCACTTCGTAGATTCAATCACGGATTCCTCGTCTATCGAAAGACGACATCATGGCTGTATAGAGGAGCAAACCATGGATCCACACGCATCAGCCGAGCTCCGCGCATTGCGCGATGACGAACTCCAGGCACTGGACGCGTATTGGCGCGCCGCGCTTTACCTTTGCGCCGGCATGCTCTATTTGCGCAGCAACCCGTTGCTCAAGCAGCCCCTTACGCTCGAGAGCATCAAGCACAGACTGCTCGGACACTGGGGCTCGGATCCCGGCCAGACCCTGATCTGGACGCACCTGAACCGGCTGATCCGCGCCCGCGACTTGAACATGATCTACATCTCCGGTCCCGGCCATGGCGCCCCTTCGATGTTGTCCCAGGCGTGGCTGGAAGGAACCTATGGGGAGGTCTATCCCGACAAGGGACAGAGTGAGGCCGGCTTACAGCGTTTTTTCAAGCAGTTTTCCTTTCCCGGCGGCATCGGCAGTCACTGCACGCCCGAGACTCCAGGGTCGCTGAACGAGGGGGGCGAGCTAGGCTACAGCTTGGCGCACGCCTTTGGAGTCGCTTTCGACAACCCCGACCTGATCGTGGCCTGCGTGATCGGCGACGGCGAATCCGAGACCGGACCGTTGGCGACCTCCTGGCACAGCAACAAGTTCCTCAACCCGGCCCGCGATGGCGCGGTGCTGCCGATTCTGCACCTCAACGGCTACAAGATCGCCAACCCCACCGTGCTCGCGCGTATCAGCGAGGAGCAGCTGGCGCAGCTCCTGCGTGGCTATGGATATAACCCGCATTTCGTCGTCGGCGACGATCCCCGCAAGGTTCACCAGCAGCTCGCCGGCACGCTCGATCGCGTCGTCGACCAGATCGTGGCCATTCAGAAAGAAGCACGCTCCAAGGGCATCGGGCAACGACCGGCATGGCCGATGATCGTGCTGAAAACGCCCAAGGGTTGGACCGGCCCGAAGACCGTGGACGGCCACAAGGTGGAAGGGTTCTGGCGCGCGCACCAGATCCCCATCGACCCACATCAGAGCCCCGCGCATCTGAAGCAGCTCGAAGAGTGGTTGAAGAGCTACCGACCCGAGCAGCTCTTCACCGGCGACGGCCGCCTGCACCCGGAGCTGGCGGCACTCTCCCCCAAGGGCACGCGGCGCATGAGCGCGAACCCGGTGACCAACGGCGGCCTGTTGCGCAAGGCGCTGGTGCTGCCCGAATGCGCCCACTATGCGGTGACCGTGGAGCATCCGGGCGCGACACTGGAAGAGAATACCCGGCCGCTCGGCGGCTTCCTGCGCGACGTCATGCGCGCCAATGCCCATAGCTTCCGCTTCTTCTGTCCGGACGAGACCGCATCGAACCGACTGGATGATATCTACCAGGCGAGCGGCAAGGCCTGGATGGCCGAGATCCTGCCGGAAGACGCCGACGGCTCTCACCTGGCCGCCGATGGGCGGGTCATGGAGATGCTGTCCGAACATACGCTCGAGGGCTGGCTCGAGGGCTATCTACTGTCCGGGCGGCACGGGTTCTTTGCCTCCTACGAGGCGTTCATTCATGTCATTGATTCGATGTTCAACCAGCATGCCAAGTGGCTGGAGAAATCCCTCGAAATACCGTGGCGCGCTCCGGTTTCGTCCCTGAACATACTGGTTACCTCGACAGTCTGGCGCCAGGATCATAACGGCTTCACCCACCAGGATCCCGGCTTCTTGGACCTCGTCACCAACAAGAGTCCCCGGGTGACGCGCATCTACCTGCCGCCGGACGCGAACTGTCTGCTCTCAGTCGCCCGGCACTGCCTCACCAGCACCGACAAAATCAACGTCATCGTGTCGGACAAGATGGAGCATCTGCAATACCTCGGCATGGAAGATGCCGCCATCCATTGCACCAAGGGCATCGGCATCTGGGACTGGGCCAGCACCGACGCCGGCAGCGAGCCCGATCTGGTCATGGCCTGCGCAGGCGACGTCCCGACCATGGAGGCGCTGGCCGCGACGGCTCTGCTGCGGCAGCACTTCCCCGACTTGAAGGTGCGGTTCATCAACGTCGTCGACCTGTTCCGTCTGGTGCCGGACACCGAGCATGAACATGGCCTGTCGGATGCCGACTTCGATATCCTGTTCACCCGTGACAAGCCGGTCATCTTCAATTTTCACGGCTATCCGTGGCTGATCCACAAGCTCCTATACCGGCGTACCAACTCGCGCAACGTACACGTGCGCGGCTACAAGGAGCACGGCAACATCAATACGCCGATGGAATTGGCGATCCGTAACCAGATCGACCGCTTCGATCTGGTGATCGACGCCATCGATCGCGTTCCGAGGCTGCAAGTCTCCGGCGCGCACGTGAAGGAGCACATGAAGGACCTGATTCTGAAATCCCTCGGTTATGCAACCGAGCAGGGAATAGACTCGCCGGACTACACCGCGTGGCGCTGGCATGCGGCGGCACCCGCCAAGCCCTGATCGGCAGGTCGATGCGCCAGCCGCCTCGCGGCTCGGCGCATCGGAGTGACCCAGCATGAACGTCGCCTCACCCAGCCTGCATTGCCTGTGCGTCAACGCGGGGTCCTCGTCGCTGAAACTCGCCGTCTATCAGGTCGGCGCAGAGGAGGAGAGGCGCCTTGGCGCGGCCGCGGCGCTGGAGATCGGCCGGCCCGAAGCCGCCGTGCAGATCGACGGGAAAGGCTCACGGCGGGCGCTGCCGAATCATGCCGCTGCGCTCGATGAGTTGCTTGCCCTGATGGCGCCGTTACGGGTGGATGCCATAGGTCACCGTGTCGTACACGGCGGCAACCACACCGCTCCGGCGCGCGTCGTGCCGGAATTGCTGCGGCGGCTCGAAACGCTCACGGCCCTCGCCCCGCTGCACAACCCGCCGGCGCTGGAAGGCATGCGCCTGGCCGGCGCGCGCCTGCCAGGCACGCCACAGGTGGCCTGCTTCGACACCGCCTTCCATTCCACTCTGCCTGAGGTGGCGCACACTTTGCCCCTGCCGCGCCGCTACCGTGAGCTCGGCGTCCGTCGCTATGGCTTTCACGGTTTGTCTTACGAATACATCGCGCACCGGCTGGGGGCACGCGCACAAGGCCGGGTGGTGATTGCCCATCTTGGCAATGGCGCCAGCCTCGCAGCGCTGCGCGACGGCCGCTCAATCGACACCACGATGGGCATGACGCCCACCGGCGGGGTGATGATGGGCACCCGCAGCGGTGACCTCGATCCCGGAGTGCTGCTGTACCTGCTGCGTGAGGAGGGTCTCGGCACCGAGGGCCTAGAACACGCCGTTGATCTCGAAGCCGGCTTGCTCGGCGTTTCCGGTACGAGCGCAGACATGGCTACGCTGCTGACGCTCGAGGACCCTGACGCGCGTCTCGCCGTCGAGCTGTTCGGCTACCAGGTGCGCAAGGCGGTCGGCGCCCTGGCCGCAGCCCTTGGGGGACTCGACCGCCTGGTGTTCACCGGCGGCATCGGAGAACACGCGCCTCCGGTCCGCTGGGCCGTTTGCCGCGGTCTGGAACACCTGGGCGTGGAACTCGACGGGGCTGCGAACGCTGCCGACGCCGAGCAAATCTCGACCCCGAGATCGCGCTGCCCGGTGCAGGTCATCCCCACCGATGAGGACGCCATGATTGCCCGGCATGTTTACGAACTGCTGCGAGCCGGCAATGGCGCGTAGGATCGCGCACCTTGAGGGCGCACAGCACTACGCGCCGCACGCGGATTGGCGCACTGCCGTCTCCACGGCCGGTTACCAGGCGAGCGGACCCGGGATCCGCCCGAGTTTCATATGAGCGCCGGATTTCCTCGCATTTTCCTCGCGCGCCACGGAGAGACCGCCTGGTCTCTGACCGGTCGGCACACGGGGATGACCGACCTGCCGCTGAGCGAATGTGGAGAGAACAATGCTCGTCGGTTGGGTGAGCGACTGAAGGGGCACCGATTTGCGGCAGTCTTTGCAAGCCCGTTGCAACGAGCGTGGCGCACCTGCGAGCTGGCGGGTTTTGCCGGTCAGGCGCGCGTGGACCCTGAGCTCGTGGAGTGGAATTACGGCGCCTATGAGGGTATGACGCCGGAGGAGATCCGGCGGCAGCGCCCGGACTGGGCGATCTTCCGGGACGGCTGTCCGCAGGGGGAGTCGCTCGCACACCTCGCGGCTCGGGCAGAGCGCGTGCTGGGGCGCGTATACCGCACCGACGGTGACGTGCTGCTTTTCTCCAGCGGCCATTTTCTGCGAGTTCTCGCAACACGATGGCTGCGGCTCGACGCGACGCAGGCCCGCCGACTTTTTCTCGACACCGCCACGCTCAGCATCCTCGGCTATCATCTCGATCCTCAGGATCCCGTGATCTACCTTTGGAATGAACGCGTCTGCGACCCATAGCCTGGAGAGCCAAGCGATGACAATTGATGCGCGAGCGGGTCATCCGGCCACGCCGGACATGCTCATCGATGTAGGCAAGCTCGAGCGTGCCTACTACGAGCGCAAACCGGACCCGGGCGAACCGGCCCAGCGGGTGCAGTTCGGCACCAGCGGACACCGCGGCTCCTCGCTCGATGGAACCTTCAACGAGGCGCACATTCTGGCCATCACCCAAGCGGTATGCGACTACCGCAGAACTCAGGGAATCGACGGCCCAGTACTGATGGGCAAAGACACCCACGCGCTCTCGGGCCCTGCCGAGCGCACGGCGCTCGAAGTTTTGGCGGGAAACGGCGTGGAGGCAGTTCTGGCGCAGGGCGCCGGGATTACGCCCGTGCCGGTCATCTCCCGGGCCATTATCACCCACAACCGGGGACGCACTTCTCACCTCGCCGACGGCCTGATCGCCACGCCCTCGCACAACCCGCCGCGCGACGGCGGCTTCAAATACAACCCGCCGCATGGCGGACCCGCCGGCACGGCCGTCACGGCTTGGATCGAGCGGCGCGCGAATGAGCTGCTCGCGGGCAGCAACCACGCCATCAGACGCATGACTCATGCGACCGCGCTGAGCTCAGCGACGACTCATACGAGCGACTTCATCGCGCCGTACGTTGAGGATCTCGGCCTCGTGATCGACATGGAGGCGATCCGCCATTCGGGGCTTAAGCTTGGGGTCGACCCGCTCGGGGGAGCGGCACTTTATTGCTGGGCGCCGATCAATGAGCGCTATGGCCTGAACATTGAGGTGGTGAATCCGGAGGTGGATCCGCGATTCGCGTTCATGACACTGGATCATGACGGCAAGATCCGCATGGACTGCTCCAGTCCGTACGCGATGGCGCGGCTAGTGCAGATGAAGGACCGCTACCAGCTCGCGTTCGGCAACGATCCGGATTCCGACCGGCACGGCATCGTCACGCCCTCCGAGGGCCTGATGAATCCGAATCACTTTCTCGCCGTGGCGGTCGACTATCTGCTCGCCCATCGCCCCGACTGGCGATCCGGCACCCCGGTCGGCAAGACCGTAGTCAGCAGCAGTCTGATCGATCGGGTGGTTGCGCATCACGGCGGCCGGCTATACGAGGTGCCGGTGGGTTTCAAATGGTTCGCCGAGGGACTGCTCGCGGGCACGTTGTGCTTCGGCGGCGAGGAAAGCGCCGGGGCCAGCCTGCTGCAACGGGACGGGACAGTCTGGACGAGCGACAAGGACGGGCCGGTGATGGATTTGCTGGCGGCTGAGATCACCGCAATCACCGGACGGGATCCCAGCTGGCACTATCGGCGCCTGGCCGATGCGCTCGGCACGCCCTACTACACACGCATCGACGTGCCCGCCTCGGATCGCGACAGGGCCTTGCTCGGTAAGCTTGCGCCCGAGGCGGTGACCGAGAACGAAATCGCCGGCGATCCCGTTCTCGCCAAGCTCACCCGGGCGCCGGGCAACGCCGCCCCCATCGGTGGGCTGAAGGTGATCGCCGAGCACGGCTGGTTCGCCGCACGGCCGTCCGGCACCGAAAGCCTTTACAAGATCTACGCGGAGAGCTTCCGCGATGCAGCCCATCTCGACGGCGTGGTGAGGGAGGCCGAGCAACTCGTGAGCCGCGCCCTCTCGCGAGCGACCTGAATGCCGAGCGCGGCGCCAGCGCACCCGCAGGAGGATGCGCACTGGATGAATTGGGCCGAATCGGAGGGCTCGGCGCTGCCGCTTGGCGCCACGTGGTGTGAGCAAACGCGGGCCTGGAATTTTGCGCTTTACTCCAAGCATGCCGAGCAGGTCACGCTGCTGCTGTACGGAGCGGACGATTTCGCCGAGCCGCTCCTGCGCCACACCATGGACTATCTGCACAACAAGTCGGGGCGCATCTGGCACTGCCGGATCCCGGAGCGTGCCGCGCGAGATGCGCGCTATTACGCGTATCGGGTCAGTGGACCCCCATCCGATGGCGGCTTCGAGCAACACGCCTTCTCGGCGCAGAAAGTGCTGCTCGATCCCTACGCGCGCGCGCTGGTCTTCCCGCCGGAGTTTGACCGGGCCGCTGCCTGCCGGCCCGGACCGAACGACGGCAAGGCCCCTCTCGGGGTGCTCACGAGGGGGCGGGAGACCTTCGACTGGCGAGACGATCGCCAACTGCGCCATGAATCGGACCTCGTGATCTACGAGCTACACGTGCGCGGCTTTACACGCAGCGCGAGTTCCGGGGTCGCCCCGCAGCGGCGCGGCACCTACAGCGGACTTATCGAGAAAATCCCGTACTTGAAGGACCTGGGCATCACGGCCGTCGAGCTCATGCCGGTCCATCAATTCGACCCGCAGGAGGGCAATTACTGGGGATATATGCCGCTCAGCTTCTTCGCGCCGCACCACGGCTACGCCAGCGGCCCGCAGGAGAACCGGCCGCACGATGAGTTTCGCGAGATGGTCAAGGCGCTTCACGCCGCCGACATCGAAGTCATCCTGGATGTCGTCTACAACCACACTGCCGAAGCGGATGAACGCGGCCCCGTGTACAGCTACAAGGGGATCGACAACAGCACCTACTATATCGTGAATCGAGCCGGGACGACCGATCCGGGCGGCAGCATGTACCGGAACTTCTCCGGCACGGGCAATACCCTGCACTGCGCCAACCGTTACGTACGCAAACTGATCGTCGACAGCCTGCGGTACTGGGCGCGCGAGATGCACGTGGACGGCTTCCGGTTCGATCTCGCATCCGTGTTCACGCGCGCCGCCGACGGCTCGCTGAGCACCGCCGACCCGCCCATTTTCGGCGATATTCTCTCGGAGCCGGATCTCGCCGCAGTCCGGCTCATCGCCGAACCCTGGGATGCCGCCGGCACATATCAACTGGGACGCGGCTTCCCGGGCGCGCGCTGGCTGCAATGGAACGGGAGGTTTCGCGACGATGTGCGCCGGTTCGTGCGCGGCGACCTCGGCATGGTGCCGATGCTGATGCAACGTCTCTACGGCAGCGACGATCTGTTCCCCGATGACCGGCAGAATGCCTACCATGCCTATCAAAGCGTCAACTACATCGCCTCGCATGACGGCTTCACGCTGTATGACCTCGTGTCCTTCAATCGCAAGCACAACGAGGCCAACGGTCACGAAAATCGGGACGGAGCGGACGAGAATTTCAGCTGGAACTGCGGCTGGGAAGGCGACCCTGGGGCGCCGGCGGATGTCCTGAAGCTGCGGGTTCGTCAGGCAAAGAACTGCTGCGCGCTTCTGTTTCTCGCCAACGGCACGCCGATGCTGCGCTCTGGCGATGAGTTCCTGCAGACCCAGAGGGGCAATAACAACCCCTACAATCAAGACAACGAGACGAGCTGGCTGGACTGGAACCTGCTCGAACGCAATGCCGAGGTGTTCCGGTTCTTCCGGGCGATGATCCGCTTCCGCAGAGCGCATCCCACGCTCGGGCGCAGCCGCTTCTGGCGCGAGGACGTGCGCTGGTTCGGCACGGGGTGCTCGGTCGACATGGGACCGAATTCGCGCATCCTCGCCGTGTATCTCGACGGCGCATCGCAGCGCGATGTAGACCTGTATATGCTCATCAACGGTTCCGACCGCGCAACGACCTTCGAGATTCAGGTCGCGCGGCCGAGCGGTTGGCAGCGGGTGCTCGATACCGGGCTCGAGAGCCCGGAGGACTTCCCGGAGTCTGCCGCCGTGGCGCCACTTCCCGGGACTTCCTACCGGCTCGGAGCACGTGCTATCGCATTGCTCTGCGCGTCCGGCCGTGAGTCCACGTAGGCGAACGGCGCGCAGATCCGGTACCGCCGAGGCTCAAGCAAACATCGTGTAGAGCGGGTAGGCACGTCCCCGTGCGGCGACCGTGGAGAGGATCACCAGCAGGAGCGCGTCTTTCCACTGCGTGCACGTTGCGCGCGACTCGGTTGGTCGGGAACAGAGCGGAGCTCAATCAGCAGCTTCAAGGGCTGGCGGAGCCGAGTGCCGCCATCGGGGGCTAGTAACGTCGGAGGAACGTAACGGCCACGAATTCCATGCCGAGACCGAACATGCTTGGGGTACCAGCCATTGATCCCCCTGGGAAAGGCGTCGGACGGCCGCATCGCTTAGAACAGCTTGCGGGCGCAGGCTGGGAGTCCTCGTGCGCGGATTCCTGTGCTCCGAGCGGCAAGTCCGTATGACGGAACTTGCTATCAAGGGTCAGTTTAGGTCCGCCAGTCGGAAGCCGCTCGAGTGACTTCGGTGGCTGATGGCCACCGCCGTAAGCATCTATGCGTATTCCTCCGGCTCGTGTGGCGTGCGAAACTTCACTGGTGATCGCGCACGATTCATCCCCGACCTCGACTCGCGATCTGAAGCGCGTCCGAAGGCATTCCGATCGATGTGACAGTCCTGCGGATGATTCTGACCGTGCGATGGCGTAATGATCATTTGCAAGCTTCGCCGGTTTCCGCGCCGCAACACCCCGAGCCTCCGTACGGTGTGTCCTGGCGGCACGCCCGTCCACGGCCATCCAGGATCGGCTCGCCCGCACAGAGAAGCGTGAGCCGATCGACCTCGCTCCCGGGCGCAGCCGCAGAGGCAAGACACCCGGGCGAGGAGCACGACATGGGCGCGGTCCCTCGATGGTGGGCGCTCACGATCGCTGTCACCTCGCTCACGCTGCTCGCAGGCTGCGCGGTCGGACCGCGGTTCATTCGCCCGGCGGCGCCCGCTGCGAGCGCGTACACGGTCGCCGGCCGGGCGCCAAGATTGTCTTCCAAAACCGGCGGGCCGTCCCAGAGTCTTGTCGTCGGAGAGCGGATCCCCGCAGAGTGGTGGCAGCTCTTTCATTCATCGCAGCTCGACGGCGTGGTTCGCCAGGCGCTCGCCCGCAATCCCACGCTGGATGTTGCCAGGGCCACACTCACCGAGGCCGAGGAGGCGGTGACCGAGGCGCGCGGCGGCTACTACCCCCAGGTGGATCTGGCGGCTTCCGCCGAACGCCAGAAGGGCCCGGCGTTCGCTCTTGGGCTTCTACCCTCGAAGCAAGGCCTGCCCGAATTCGACCTGTATTCGCTCGGGCCGACCGTCAGCTACTCACTGGATGTCTTCGGACTCACCAAGCGCCGGGTCGAGGAGAGCCAGGCGCTCGCCGACACCCAGGGCGATCAGCTCGCGGCCGCCTATCTCACGATCACCGGCAATGTCGTCACCGACGCGCTGACTCTCGCTTCGCTGCGCCTGCAGATCACGGCAGTCAACGACATCGTCGCCGATGATGAGCGTAATCTGTCTCTCGTGAGGCTAAAAGTGGCAGGCGGGTTGGCGCCGCGCAGTGATGTGCTGACGGCCGAGACGCAGCTCGCCACCGACCGCACTCTGCTGCCTCCCCTCGCTCAGCAACGCGCCGCAGCCGAGGACGCCCTCGCCGTGCTGGTCGGCGAGCCGCCGGGCGCCTGGGCACCGCCACAGTTTGCGCTCTCGGCGTTCATATTGCCGGCGCAGCTGCCGTTGAGCCTGCCTTCGAGTCTGGTGCGACAGCGGCCGGACATCCTCGCGGCCGAGGCGCAGGTACACGCCAGCAGCGCCGCGATCGGCGTCGCCACTGCGCAGATGTACCCGAACATCGTGCTCTCGGGCACGATCGGCACCGCTGCGCTCGATGTCGGGTCGCTGTTCGGCTCATCGAGCGCGGTCTGGTCCGCAGCTGCCGGTCTTGCCGCACCCATCTTCCATGGAGGCGCGCTGGAGGCCCGCAAGAGGCAAGCCGTCGCAGGGTACCGCGCGGCGCTTGCGGCCTACCGCCAGACCGTACTCGCGGCCTTCGGTCAGGTCGCCGACACGTTGCGGGCGCTCGGTCACGACACCGCACTTGAAGATGCCGAGCACCAGGCACTCCAGGCGGCACAAGCCTCGCTCGAGATGCAACGGGCAAGCTATGCCGCCGGCCGCAGCGATCTGCTGCAACTGCTCGACGCCGAGCGCAGCGTCGAGCAGGCGCGGCTCGGGGATGCCCGGGCAAGTGCTCAGCGCTACGTGGACAGCGCGCGGCTGTTCGTCGCATTAGGCGGCGGCTGGTGGCAAAGCGCCGAAGTGTGCGCAAACTGCCGGCAACCGAGCTCCGGACCAGCGGGCGTCCCGGCGGCACATCGAGTGGGTGAGCGCACCGACCCGAATCGTCCCGGCAGCGGAAACGGAGCTCATGAATGAAGATCAAGCATCGTCGTGTGGCGTTGGCCGTTGTTCTTGCGTTCGTCGTGCTGGTTGCAGGTCTGCTCTATTTCCTGCTGCACCGCACCGCGTCGAGCGAGATCCTCACCCTCTACGGCGACGTTGACATTCGCGAGTCGCAGCCGGCGTTTTACGATACAGGGCCCGTGACGCAACTACTGGTGTCCGAAGGCGCGCAGGTGAGGCAAGGCGAGCTGATTGCGCGCATCAACGACTCACGGTACGCCGCAGCGCTCGCCCAAGCGCACCAGCAGGCGGCCAACCTCAGGGCGGCGCTGACCCGTCTCCTGCACGGCTCCCGACCGGATGAGATCGCGCGCGACAAAGCGACGATGGAAGGGCTCAAGGCAGTGTACGAGAACGCCCAAATCGATTACGCGCGCACAATGAACCTCTTGCCCCACGGCGTCGTATCCACACAGGACCGGGACAATGCGCAGGCGACCCTGCACGCGGCCCGCCAAAGTTACTTGGCTGCCCGGCATACCTATATTCTTGCGGTCAAGGGTCCTCGCCGAGAAGACATCATCTCGGCGCAGCATGCATACAAGGCCGCGGTGGCAGCCGTCGCCTACGCGCGTCAAGAGTACATCGACACGAAGCTCTACTCGCCCGTCGATGGTGTCATCGAAGATCGGATCCTCGAGCCGGGGGACATGGCCTCACCCGGCACGCCTGTGTACACGATTGCGCTGAACAATCCGCTGTGGGTCCGCGCCTACGTGCCGGAAATCGACCTGGGTCGGATCCGTCTCGGCATGCCGGCTACCGTCAGCACCGACAGCTATCCGGGCCGGGTCTATCACGGCTGGATCGGCTATCTTTCGCCGACGGCCGAGTTCACGCCGAAGAACATCGAGACGCCGCAGCTGCGCACCGCGCTGGTGTACCAGCTGCGGGTGTACGTCTGCAATACACGCGATGAGCTGCGGCTTGGCATGCCCGCGACCGTTCACATTGACCTGACCGAAAAAAACGCCGCAATGACGCCCGGGTGCGGACCGAGTCATGCCGTCCAGCCCTGAACCGACGGAAGCGGTGAAGCTCGAAAACGTGCGCCGCACCTTCCGTTCCGGCAAGCGCGTGATCACGGCGCTCGAGGGGATCACGGCGAGCGCGGCGCAGGGCGCCGTGACCGGTCTCATCGGGCCCGACGGAGCCGGTAAGACCACGCTGATGCGGCTGGTGGCGGGCCTCTTGCGGGCGGACGCCGGGCGGATCGAGGTGCTGGGCACCGATGTCGGCCGCGAGCCGCTCGCCGTGCAGGCGCGGCTGGGCTATATGCCCCAGCACTTCGGCCTCTACGAAGATCTGACGGTCGGGGAAAATCTGAATCTCTACGCCGATCTTCAGGGAGTGCCGCAGGCGGCGCGGCAAGAGCGCTACACGGACCTTCTGCATATGACGGGGCTCGCCCCCTTCACCGCGCGCATGGCGGGCCGCCTCTCGGGGGGGATGAAGCAGAAACTGGGCCTCGCCTGCACGCTCGTGCAGCCGCCGGAGCTGCTGCTGCTCGATGAGCCGACAGTCGGCGTCGATCCGGTCTCACGCCGCGAGCTGTGGGAGATCATCGGACATCTCACCCGCGAAGCCCATACCACGGTTCTTTTCAGCACTGCGTATCTCGATGAGGCCGAGCGGTGCGACGCAGTGCTGCTCGTACACGACGGGCGGCTCCTCGGAAGCGGTCCGCCCGGAACCTTTACGGCCGAGATGAGCGGCCGCAGCTTCTACGCGACCTCCGGGGTCGGCCGGCGACGGCTGCAGGCGTGGCTCGCCACGGCACCGGGAGTGATCGATGCCGTCATTCAGGGCAACCACGTGCGGGTGGTGACGGCGGAGGCCCATGCGCCCGACACGGCAGCGCTCGTTGCCGAGACGCCTGATCTTGCCCTGACTCCGACGCCGCCGCGCTTCGAGGACAGCTTCGTCGCGCGGCTGCGGACTCAGCCGCTTCCACCGCAGTCTGGTGCGGCGAGCACCCCTGGAGCATCAGAGTCGCAATCGCAGCGCCCGCCAAGCCGTTCCGGCAACGGGGTTTCCCCGGAGCCTGTGATCACGGTGCAGCATCTGACGCGCCGCTTCGGCGAATTCATCGCCGTGAACGACGTGACGTTCTCTGTGGGGCGCGGGGAGATCTTCGGCCTGCTCGGCGCCAATGGGGCGGGCAAGTCAACCACCTTCCGGATGCTCTGTGGCCTCTTGCCGCCCTCGGAGGGGGAGCTGCGGGTCTCGGGCTTCGATCTGCGCACCGCGGCCGCCACCGCACGCGCGCGCATCGGTTACATGGCGCAGAAGTTCTCCCTCTATGCCGATCTCTCGGTGCGGCAGAACCTGCGCTTCTTCAGCAGCGCCTATCGTCTGGAGGGCGCCCGCCAGAGCGCGCGCATCGAGTGGGCTGTCGATGAGTTCGGCCTCGCGCCCATGCTCGACTCCTCGGCGCGCGATCTGCCGCTCGGCTTCAAGCAGCGCCTCGCGCTCGCCTGCGCGCTGATGCACGAGCCCGACATCCTCTTTCTCGACGAGCCGACCTCTGGGGTCGATCCGCTCGCGCGGCGAGAGTTCTGGCAGCGCATCAATTCGCTGGCCGAATCCGGCGTGACGGTGCTCGTGACCACGCATTTTATGGAGGAAACCGAGTACTGTGATCGCCTCGTGATCATGGCGCAGGGCCGGGTACTGACCGAAGGCACGCCGGAGGCGATCAAGGGCGCCGCCCATAGCCCCGATCGCCCGAACCCGACCATGGAAGATGCGTTCATCGCCGTGATCGAGGCGGCAAGCGCCAGGGCGGCGGCATGAAGAGCGCCGCCCTCCTGCGCCTCATTGGCCTGATGCGCAAGGAATTCCTGCAGATCGGCCGCGACCCTTCCGCGCTCGCGGTGGCGTTCATCCTGCCGGCGGTCCTGCTGCTCATCTTCGGCTACGGCGTATCGCTCGATGCCCGCAACGTGCCGCTCGCGCTGGTCGTCGAGCAGCCGGATGCGCTCACTGCGAGCTTCACCAGCCAGTTTTCGCATTCCCCCTATTTCCGCCCGCGTTACTACCTCACGATCCAGGCGGCCGAGCGCGCGATGGCCGCCCGCGAGGTGAACGGCATCGTCTGGCTGCGCAGCGACTTCAGCCGCCGTGCGCTCTCCCCCGGCGCCGCTCCCATCGGCCTCATCGTCAACGGCGTCGATGCGAACAACGCCCGCATCGTGGAAGGCTACGTGCAGCAGGTCTGGGCGCAATGGCTCACCACCCGGCTCGGCACTCGGCCCTATTTGCCCAACATCGCACTCGAGCCCCGCGTGCGGTTCAATCCGGCCGTGATCAGCAGAGACTACCTGATACCGGGTCTCATTGCGATGATCATGACGCTCACGGGTGCGCTGCTCACTGCGCTCGTAATCGCACGCGAATGGGAACGCGGCACGATGGAGGCGCTGATGGTCACGCGCGTACAGATGCGGGAGATCCTCCTTGCCAAGCTCATTCCCTATTTCTTGCTCGGGATGGGCGGCATGGCCGTCTCGGTGGGCCTCGCGGTCTTGCTCTTCGGCGTACCGCTGCACGGCTCTCTGCTCGTCCTCGCCGCGACATCGACGCTCTTCATGCTGGCGGCGCTCGGGATGGGACTACTGATCTCCGGGATCGCGCGCAACCAGTTCGTGGCCGGGCAGATCGCCATCATCACGACCTTCCTGCCGGCCTTCATCCTCTCCGGGTTCGTGTTCGACATCAACAGCATGCCGCGCGCGGTCCAGCTCATCACCCACATCGTCGCCGCCCGCTATTTCGTCTCGATCCTGCAGTCCGTCTTTCTCGCCGGCGACATCTGGTCGGTGATCCTGCCCAACGCCGTGGCGCTTGCCGCCATGGCGGTCATTTTCCTCAGTCTCGCGCGGGCCAATGCGCGCAAGCGGCTGGACTGAGCGCCATGCTGCGGCAGATCCTGGCGCTGATTCTGAAGGAGCTGCTCGCCGTGCTGCGCGACCCGAGGAGCCGGATGGTGCTGATCGGCCCGCCGCTGATCCAGCTCGTCGTCTTCGGCTACGCGGCCACCTTCGACCTCAACCATGTGCCGATTGCGATCTATGACCAGGACCACAGCCAGGCCTCGCGGGATCTCATCGCGCGGTTCGCGCTCTCGCCCACCTTCACGGTGAAGGATGTCCTCGCCAGCGACCGGCGCATCGATGAGCTGATCGATTCCCGCCAAGTGCAGATGGTTCTGGTCATCGACCGCCGGTTCACCCGCGACCTGCTCACGCGCCAGGCGGCGCCGGTACAGGTGATCCTGGATGGCCGCAACTCCAATACGGCGCTGCTCATCGAAGGGTACGTCAACTCCATCGTCAGCGGATTTGCGCTCGGATGGGCCCAGGAGCATGGCGCAGGCCCGCCCCCCGCGACCTTGAACATCCGGGCCCGCTACAACGCCACCTTGAGCTCCCGCTGGTTCATCGTGCCGGGCATCGTGGCGCTCCTCACGGAGGTCGAGACCCTGCTCGTAGTCGGGCTCTCGGTCGCGCGCGAGCGGGAGATGGGCACGTTCGATCAGCTTCTCGTGACCCCGCTGCGGCCGATTGACATCCTGATCGGCAAGGGCTTGCCAGGCCTGATCATCGGCATGGTCGAGGCATCCGCGGTGATTGCCGCCGCGACGCTCTGGTTCGAGGTGCCGCTGCGCGGGGGACTCATCGCGCTTTACGTGGGCCTCGCGCTCTTCATCCTGGCCATCACCGGTATCGGGCTCGCCATCTCCTCGCTCGTTGCGACACAGCAGCAGGCCCTCCTCGGCGCGTTCCTCTTCCTCGTGCCCTCCATCATCCTCTCGGGCTTCGCCACGCCGATCGCGAACATGCCGGGGTGGGTCCAGGCGCTGACGCTCATCAATCCGATGCGCTACTTCCTGGTGATCGTGCGTGGCGTGTTCCTCGAAGGCGCCGGGCTCGCCTCCATCGCCTCGCAGCTCTGGCCGATGGCCCTCATTGGCGTGATCACCCTGGCGGCGGCGGGGTGGCTCTTCCGCAAGCGGGTGACGTGAAGCCGCAGACATCGTGTGAAGAGTTGTCCCCCGAGAAGCAATGCAGGTGACGGTCTGATCGCAAAGCTCGCAGAGGGCTTGCTCAGCAGCGCAATGTTGAGCAACCCTCCGACCATGAACCAGTCTCTTATGAATGCCGTGACCACACAAACACCTGGGCGCACGTATCCGCCAGTGTTCCGAGCTCCATCCGGCGTTGACGCGCTCTTTCAATGAACGGGCGCGCGGCGGCGACACGCGATCGGCTGGTCCCCGTGATGCCATTTGTCATCCCGCTGCTTCTCGCGCCGTTGACGCTCGGATGGCTATTGAAAATCGAAAGTCCAATGGACTTCGGCGCTTACCGCGCAGACATCCTCTTCGGTTATCTGGTCTATATCGTCCTCGTGCGCTTCGCCCTGCTCGACCTTATGCTATTCTACGATGCACGCAAACGGCGTTCGTTGCGTCTCGATGTACTGCAGATCGTCGTGCTTTACCTCGAAGTCAGCATAGTGACACTGGTGTACTTCGCTGCGCTGTACGATCTGTTTGGTGTGTTCGGGCTGTTCGTTTACAACGGCACCGGCGCGGTACGGCACATGCTGACCATGGAGCCACACGGCTTCGGCGTGGCGCTCTACATATCGATGGAGCTCTTTGCCACCCTGGGTCTGGGCGACTGGGCTCCGCGCACCCTGAATGCCATGTTCGCAGCCGGCATCGAAGCGTTACTCGGGTTCGTTCAGGGTGGGGTTTTTTTTTGCGGTGCTGATCTATACGCATCAGGGCAGCGGCCAGGCCGGAGGATAGCTTGCATTTCCGCTCGACACGCCTGCAGATGTTTAGCGGTGAGGCAAACCGCGCAATTCCGTTGACCTCCGCGTTTCTCATCCCCGGTTCAACCGCGGGTGTGGTGCAACGGATGGCGTGGCCTCCTTGAATCCCGCTGAGCCGTCGAGGTCCGAGGCTGTGCTACAGTGAACTCGAGCTCGCGCATAATGTTGCTCCCGCTTACGCGCCTGCGGACGTGAGCCGGACGCTCGCGGTGCATCTGCGGGGCGAGCTCCGCGGATCGGAAGCAGCGCCCCGGTTCGCGCCCTCGCGATCCTTAGGCGGTCCGAGCGTGACGCCTCCCACCTGCCTTGCGGCGGCCTTTTGGCGCAATTTCGCGCTTGCAGCCGCGATGCTGCTGTATGGCCTGTCGGGCGTTGCGCGGGCGCAGATCTCACCGGCCCAGGCGGCGCTGATCCAGAATGCAATCGGACCGCGGGTGGAAGCGTTGACTATTCTGGGAGGAGACTTTGGGCTTTCCGACGGTGAATTCCACTCGAGCGAGGCGCTGGGATCCGGACCTGCAGTGCCCGTCGATACGAATGTCAGCAAGTTCGGAGGCGATGGCGAGGTCGGCTCCCCGAAGCCCCTGGGCGGGCTGCACATCGGTTGGCAGCCGCTCGTGCAGGGAAACATGGGCTATCTGGAGTCAACCACTCGGTTGTCCGGGTCGCACTCGGGCGGCGTCACGAACGAGTTCAGGACCTTCGCGGTCGAATTCGGCGGCGGAGTGCGCTTGTGGACCACCGATCGGCTCAGTTTTGCGCCGACTCTGATGGTGCTTTATGGCCGTACGGACGATGACTACTCGGCCTCGAGCGCTTCCGCACAGTCGAGAGTCCCGCAGTTGCGCCAGCTCGGCCTGATCGACTGGAATATCGCGACCTGGTCGCTGCGGCCGGCGCTCGATATCCAGTACGTCCTGCCGCTGTCGCGCACGCTCGTGACGTTCTCGTCCGATACCGTGGGGTTCTTTACCCATGGATTCGACCGCTCGAACATACATCTGCGCGTCGGGGGCGCCTCGGGCTTCGTGACGAACAAGATCGATCTCGATGTGCCCCTGGGTGTCGAGTTCTATGGCCACGAGCTGCGCACCGGCGGCTATCTGAGTCGTACCGACCTGCTGGGCGATCTGCGCCAGGGGCTCGGCGTGCAGCACCTGAACGAGCTCCACGGACGGTTGGTCCTCGATTTTATGAACCAGCTCTGGGGAGTGCAGTGGATCGGCGTCGGGGCTTCCTACCTCTGGGGTACCAACATCACCGGCTGGACCGTCGGCGCCGACGTTGAATTTCATTTCTGACGGCCGCGGGCCGTGTCCGAGCGATCGTGCTGCGCGCTCGATAGCGCTCGCCTCAGGAGGGCACCCCGCACGGTCAGCGCCGCGGAGGCTCATGCCGTCAGAAATTCGGGCTGCTCGTCGGCGGGCTTGCGCGCGAGCTCGGCATCGGTCAGCCGCGCATAGACCTCGATCAGGTTTCCGTCCGGATCCTCGAGCCACAGCTCATGAAGCGGGGTGCCTTTCCACGTCGTGCGGGGCGGCTTGCCGATGTGACAGCCGAAGTCGCGGGCTCGCTTGAACGCCTCGATGACGGCCGCGCGGTCGGCCACCTCGATGCCTAGATGATAGAGCGTATCGTGATGCAGCTCCTTGCCGTCGGCGACGAGCAGCACGAAATTGAGCTTGAGATCCTCGCGGACGAAGGTCGCGTAGCGATGCGTCCAGTCCTTCGGCCAGGCGCCGAGAAGCCAGGCGTAGAAGCGCGTGCTCGCGGCCAGATCGTTGACGCGGATGCTGCTGTGAAACTCCCGCGCCTCGGGGCCCGCGGGCGCATCGAGCAGGCCCTTCAGAATGCGCAGCCGCGCGGCGATCTGATCGCGCGCAACGCGA
>Ga0315298_1001740_pt1 | contig 38945 bp, 24 predicted proteins | sample WHS_1_MG_FD_203077 | JGI IMG/M metagenome (GOLD analysis project Ga0315298, IMG submission 203077) | Extremophilic microbial mat communities from Washburn Hot Springs, YNP, Wyoming, USA - WHS_1_MG | ecosystem: Environmental > Aquatic > Thermal springs > Hot (42-90C) | place: USA: Wyoming... | reverse complement strand
CTTTGGAATGCCCAACGCGTCGCCCAGCGATCTATCCCGAAGGGATTGAATCCCTCAGCCCAAGGTTGCACCGGCTTGTCCGGGGCTACCTTGGGTACGCGTAGCCCAAAATTGGCACAACCCTGTAAGGGTTGAATCACAATCGAATCCGACCTCGATTTAACCCTTTCAGGGTTGGTCTCAATTACGATCCGGCGTCCCGGGGTAGCCCGCCGACGCGGCCAACCCCGGGCTGAGTGATCCAACCCCGTTGGGATTGTTTTATCAATCGCCGGGTGCGCCCGGCGTGCGCAGCAGGCTTCAGCACAGCCAATCCCCCATGCGTAACGAATCCCGAAGGGATTCAATCCCTCAGCCCAAGGTTGCGCCCAATGACGCGGCGCTACCCTTGGTGACAATGCCCAATTCATCCACAACCCTGTAAGGGTTGAATCAATCCCACACATAATGTTCGTCAAATTCGCATCATCATTCCTTCACCCGCTTGATTCGTATTGCCATGTACGGTTTGCCTGGCAACTGAATCTTGCGCATGTCTTTGTCCACAAAGAAATATTCACCCTGGCGCACCAGCGTGAACGTGCCGGATACAGGCATAACCGTCATGTTCCATGTATCGAGCACCTCAGCAGTATATTGCATACCCTCAGCAGGTCCCTGGCGCCGACGCGGCAGCTTGAACTCCCATTCGGTCGGCGCGGCCTTGCCCAGATAAACCAGGTAATAATCCGGAATCCGACCGCCGAACTCTGGGTTTTGCCATTTATCAATTGGTTCGATGCCTTCCGGTGGCGCGTCTTCGAGCACCTTGCGCAAAAACGCTAGCCGAGCCGGGCTTTGGCCTTTGAGCACCCCACCCTTGCTCCACCACAATACTTCGTCCGGGCTGAGGTAGGTCTCGCCATGCGTGGCGTATGTGCCGGCAACCGTCGCGTTCCAAAACCTAAATACCAGCTCTTCCGCCGTCAGGTTCCCCCAACGTTTTGGTATGTCGCCTTCGTACTTGATCTCATCGTAAACGACCGGTTTCCGGTACGCGCTTCGATACAATTCCGCACTTACTGTGCTTTCGACCGCTGCGCCGTTCTGGATGCTCGCGTGCGTAATCCACGGTAAAGTATGGTTAAACAGCACCGTACCGTTATGAACCGAGAGCAGGTGATGGTACGGGTCTTCGCGTGAAATGAGTTCGCCGAAGCGCACGAAATCGGCCTCGGTTTTCTGCTTCATGAAATCCCACTCATTGGCGAGCGACCACCAGATGTTCCGGAATGCAGCCAAACGCGCCACGATATACCGCAAATACCGGTCGTCTTCGGTCGGCGTCATTCGGTCAAAACCCCAGTGGCCGTCGTCGTAGGGGTGGAAAAGGATCAGGTCAACTTCGATACCAAGCTCTTGCAGGTCCAATATGCGGCGCTCGAGGTGCCGGAAAAACATAGGGTTAAACCTGGTGAAATCGAAACGTCCGCGCTGCCCTTCAAACGGATAAAAAGCCGGCTCGTTAGTATTCCACGAATACCGTTTCGGGAACACGCACATGCGGACCTTGTTAAATGGCGCAGTTGCGAGTGTCTTGAGCGTTTGCTCCTGCAACTGGTCCGGCTGGTGTATCCAGGCATACAACGTGGTCCCAAGCGGCCTGAACGGTGTGCCGTCTGCATACGCAAAATGGTACACATTTGTAACTCTGACCAGGCCGTGGTTGGCGGGTCGAGGCGGAGTAACGGTAACCTGGCCAGTTTTGCCATCCAGTTCTGGCACACTGCTGATGGTGGTGTAATTCCAGACGCCCTGTTTTTCGGGCATAAACCGGACACGATACACGCCGTCACCGTCATAAAACCCGCGCACCTCGACCAGATCAAAGTCCTTTGTAAACCGCGCCGCCAGATGCACGTCTGTGAACGGATTGCCATTGGTCGGCCCGGTAAGCACAAGCTCGAATATACCCCACTGCTCAACAGTTTCGGCACCGGTCAATGCAGCTCCGGCACACGCTGTAGCCAAACAAACAATTGCACTCAGGTATCTCACTCTTTTCATGGCTTTTGAAACACCGACTTTAAATACGCCACATTCGCACCGAAATTCTTTTTCACATTGCGCGGGTCTTTTGCATCGCGTGACCGTTCCACCACAAGCCAACCGGACCAGCCCAGTTCATCCAACGTTTCCTTTACCTTTGGCATGGCTATCTTCGGATCGTCCTGGAGCCACACACCGTCCTGATTCGTGCAATGAATCTGGCAGACGCGCTCACGCCCAAGCGCACGCAGTTCAGCAATCAAATCGCGGTTATGCTGAATTGCATTGGCGAAGTTGTAGTAAACCTTCACTGCGGGTGAACCGACTTCATCGAGCAGCCGGATTTGCTCCAAAGCCGGCAGTTCAGTCTCTATCCCGATCGTTACGCATGCGCGCTCAGCTTCGAGTCCGACGGCTTTCAACCTTTCCACAACCGCCGCCCGCAGCTCGGGATGCCTGGCCGGATCACTGCGCACGCCAAGTGGCAGGAAAGCAATCTTGACCCCCATCGCTTTCATTGTGTCAATGCAGTCCCGCACCATACGTAATACTGTGGGCCGCTCAGCAAAAGATTGTGCGTAAAAGCCCGACATCGCCAGTGAACAAATCTCCAGGCCGAGTCTGCGTGCTTCATCGAGGAACTGTTGCCGTATATCCGCGTTGGCAAGTTGATTGTCGAATGTCTCACGGTCGCCTAGCGGGCCCATATCAACCTCGACGCCGTCCGCGCCAATCTCTTTGGCCAACGCAAACGCACCGAGTTTCTGCCGCTTCAGGATCATCCAGTCGCACACGGCAATTTTGTATCGGTAACCCGTGACCGCACGCTGCTGTTCGGCCGGCTCGGCTCCGGCCAAACTGCGAGCCGGCCAAAGCAATCCGGTCGCGATCGCCGCCGCCGATTCACGGAGAAACCGGCGCCGGCTCAGACTCCGGTCAAAGCAAGAATCAAAGCCAGAAAACGATTTCGCGTTCATTCTTTCACCAGCCAAATAACGCCCGCCTCAGGCAACTTCACCCGTCCGCCCGCCCTGATCAACTTTTGTCGCGTATGCGACGAAAGTTGATCGCTCGTGTCCGGGTCCGGGGTTAATTCGCCGGTTCGCGGGTTAATCACGATCACCCGGAACGAGCCGGTTTCGTTCGACAAGTCCAGTTCCGTGTTGTGTCCAAGATACACCAGCACCTGTTTCCCAGCCTCCCGCAACGCCCAGCAGCCATCCCGCGCAGCTTCGTGCCAAGGTCGCATTTGCGGAATGGCCACCAACAATCGCGGGTCGGTCGTGCTCGGCAGGCGCGGCAGTGAACCACCCGCACAGACCCATGCCCAGCCGGCTGAATCAAAATCGCATATGACGGCCTTGTCAGGGAAACGTGCCCGATACTCGCCGGCCATGCCCGCCAGATCGGTATCAGTTGGTCGGCCACCACCCCACTGGCGCTCGAATTGGCGCGGTGCAAGGTTTTTACCGCCCGGCGGTGCAAATTCACCCCTGCTCGTGCGCCACCAGTAACGGAAATCAATCACATCAACCAGCTTGCTGCGCTTTGGATCCGCCAGCACGGCATCTTGGACGTCTTTTGTAGCGCTAAGTGCAACAAGCGGTTTAATTCGGCTCCCGGAGGTCCACTCCGCAATTGTATCCAGCCAAAACTGCATGAACTGCAGCGGGCCGGTGAACTCGGCACCGATAAACTGGATTACATTTGCATTGTTTGTGAAGTTATCGAGGCACTGGCGAATGTAACGCCGATGCAGCTCGCGTCGCACCGGATTGTTCACGTCATAAAACAGCTCAGCCATGAAAATCCGTTTGCCACCAGCGTACAGTGGCGGTTCGGGAAAAGCTGTGTGGTTGATGTTGTTGGCTGTGCGCCAGGGGAAATCCGCCCAGTGCGCGCCTGCTTCGAGCACGTTGTGCTGGAAATAGTTTTGATGGAATAACACCAGCCCACGCTCACCGCAAATGTCGGCAAACTCGCGCAGGCGCGACCAATACCACGGGTTAAATTTGGTCAGGTCGTATTTGCTTAGGCCGTCCCAAGCTGTGCCTTGGCCGCTCCGCGCCCACGGTTGCTCGTAAAACGGGGGTAACACATCGCCGTCCATGCGCCGTACGCGCTCATGATCATCGCGCCTACGGTCGTACCAAAGCCCGTAATTATGCTCGAGTGCAGCCTGGCCGCTTGCCACCAATGCATCGGCAACCTCGTTTAGATCGTCACTGAACCCGCGTCCGATTCGACCCGGCATGAACCGCGTCAACGCAATCCCTAACGATGCCGCCTCAGCCGGTCGAATACTGCCACGCCACCAGGCGACCTTGCCAATCCCGCCAATCAACAGCTTGCCGTTTACAGTTAGCCAACCGTTGGTGATCAAGATTCGCGATTTAGGATTTTCAATCTTTGATTGTTGCACGTGCACAATTTCGTCAATTCGCTTTGCATCCCCTGCTTCGCATGGGATCGGGTCGCGCTCACCTGCCGCAGCAATGTAATCGCGCAACTGTGGCGCAGGCCGGTGTGATAAAGCGGCAAGTTCCTGCGCCTGTTCGATTGACGGGTTACTCGAAGCCGGCACCGGCGGCGGCATGAGCTGTAGCCGTGCTGCGGCGTCAGTCCCAAGCCGGTCTTTCACTTGCGCAGCAAACAAACTGTGCGGTGACACAAATTCATTCGAGCTGCGCCAGACTCCGTCGCCTTCGAAACCACCCCACGAACCGAACGACCAGTTCTGTGCTCCGGGCGGGTTCCAACATCGGATCACCGACGCACTGCAATTCCAAAGCACGCAATTTGCCGCTGCCCAGCCAATGCCAGCGTTATTACCGGGGCGAAAACCGAGCGTCAACGCATCACCGTCAACGACCACGTTGTCGTAAAGCACACCGCTTGCCCAACTCTCGATTGGGCCGCTATCGCCGAGTGCTTCACTGGCTTCGCACTGCACGAATGCGTTCGGTCCGGCGGCGCAATGGCCGACGGCGAAATCGTGTCGTCCGTGCTCGGCATAGCAACGCAGAAAAAGTGTCTGCTGACCAATTGTGAAAAATGTGTGGCGCCGATAGCCGCCGATCTCAGAGACCGGCTCGAGCGAAAGGCAATCCTGCACCGTGACGCGCTGAGACGTCTCGTAAATGGCCACGGCCGAGCCTGCAAAGTGTTTGAACGTAACCTGGCGCACCCACGCGTCTGCAGTCTGTTCGATTGTAATTGCGCACCACGAATGGTTTTCGTCCTTTGGATTCTCTGGGTCAAAGGCCGATTCCAACGTGAGATTCTCGATGCCAATGTTTGTGATCCGACCAATCCGACTGATCCGACTGATGAACGCCCCGGGTTCGTCAAGTGCAGTGGTCACCGGCGCGTCGAGGGTAATGCCGTTGCCTTCAATACCGGTAATCGTGCGCACCCAAGTAATGTCGCGTGTCCCTGGTTTCCAACCGCTACCGACTCCGCCACCCAAATCAGCCGCACCGAGCTGCTCGATCCACGCTGCTGTGCTTGGACGAATGACACAGATTAAGTCTCCCACTTTAAGGCCAGCGGCATCCCGGACGCGAAAGCTCTTGGCCCCCACCGGCACGTAATCATCTGCGATCTGCCAACTGGCATTGGTCTGGCTACTGCACTCCTTCCGGCCCACGATGCGAATCAGGGTTCGCCGGTCAAGACCCGCCGCCACAAGTATAGTGCCGTTTTCACCGTTCCCCTGACCACGCAAGATAACACCGGAGTTTGTTATTAGCAGTCCACCAAAAACTTCGTGCCGGCCTTTCAGCAGGAGCACCGCGCCGCGCAGGCCGTTGGTGTCGGGTGGCAGGCTGCCAACGTAATCCAACGCAGCTTGAATTCGGGCGGTGTTGTCACCCGGCTTGGGTTCGACAACAACACGCACGGGGGCAACCGGGATCGCTCTCGCCTGGCTGGCGTAACCGCACGTGGAAAAATCCGGCACGCGGTTACCGCGCGCGTCCGTGTGATACACAAGCCAGCCATCTTGACCCTGGGAAATAATCTGGGCTGACGCTGCAGCAGCGAGCTGCAATGGGACATATGCGACACTTGCAACGCATGCAAATGCCAATGCTGAGATTGCGCGTGCTGGTCTCATGGCAATTTAGCCGTAATCCGCTCGAGTTTGTCCGAGCGGGCGATTTCCTGGCCGTCTGCCAGCACGAACAGGCCTGAACCACGCCCATAGCGCGAGCCGTCCTTATCCCATAGAATGGTAAGCATGCGCCCATGGTATTTCACGCGGTCAAGGCAAAACCAGTCCCATGTTTCTTGAGGCAAAAGCGGCCAAACTTCGACCATGTTATCCGCCCGTGGCCGCAGGCCAATTACACCTGTGATGAGCAGATCGGCAAAGGTCGAGTGATTGTAATACCGGCTACGGCCATCCCTGCCGTTAATCCAATCGCCTGTAACCTCGTCCAGATACTCGCCAATGTAGGGTTTGGCATTTGCATACTGGCTGTGCACGTAAGTTAGGAATGCATCGAAATAATCGCGTATTGTCACCACGGTCTGGGGGTAATAACGTAGCACATTCGCCAGGGCAGACAGCGTTTGGCTTGTAGCAAACGGCCAGACTGCGCCGTCCCACTCGCATTTGCCGACACCATGCGATCGGAACAGCGGATGCCGGCGTTCTGCGGTTGTAATACCGAATGGCGCACCGAACCCTTGCGGGTCAGTCAACTGAGCCCAGGCAGCCTCGTAGCCCTTGCCCGGTTCCGGCAGACAAAACATCCATGGGATGAAGCCGATGGCCTCACGGGCAGTGGAAAACCTTGATCCGACCGATCCGACCGATCCGACGGATCCGACGGATCCGACCGATCCGGCAGATCGCTCACCCGGCGCACGCTCGAGCACTACCTTGAAAAACTTGGCTGTATTGTCCCAGAGGTGGGTTTGCACAAGCCGCCTCAGTTCTGCGGCTTTGGCATTGAATTCGGCGGCAAGCTCGGCTCTGTTTGCCAGGCGCGCAATTTCAGCAATGGCACGTGCATTGCCAAACATGTAACTATTAATTGTGGGGCGTATGTTTTTGTTTGTGCGCGAGCCTGAGATGGATTCTTCCATACCATCACGCACGTCATATTGCCAGAACAGGCCGTTGGTGAGCTGACGTTCGGCTTCCCAGGCGCGGTAATCCGCAACCAGATCATCAAGCAGGTTTGTCACGAAAGCCGCGTCGCCATTGACCAGGTACCGTTCCCAAACCGCCGCAGCAAACCAACTGCTGTACTTGTGGAAATGCGGCTGCGGTTTGCCGTTGTTGCCACGCACCCAAAAGAGCGCGTAATCGTTTAGGTAACGGTCGTCACGCAACCAGCGTCCTTCAGCGATGTGAAAACCTGCGGCACAACTGATTGTGTTGAACGCGCCTGCGTGCCGGACCGGTGTAAGAAACTCTGTGATAACAAATCCGTTTGTTGTGAGCTTGATGTGCTTGCGAAACGTCCACCACCGGAAATAGTAAATTTCCTCCACCTGCTGATCCGGACACTGGAACAACGGAATGTTCCGTTCCAACCAGTCAAGTGCCAGTGCGTTTGGGATGTGGTTGGTGACACGTTCATCATCTATTGCGTTGAAGCGCTGGACGTAATCAGCCAATGCCGACCTGTCAGGCGCCTTAAACGCAACTGCACCAAACGCACTGCTCAGCCAGAAATACAGCACCAGCCCGAGTGCAACTGGCAACGGGCAGTGACCGTACCGACTGGCCAAGCTGTTAGTGCAACGTGTTGATGTTGTTTTCTGGCCTAGTGTAATCAACGAACTTAGTTGGGTCGGTACCGTTAAGCCATTCTTCAATGTTTGTATATCCGTCGCGGTCTTTGTCCAGCGCAGCATCGGAGGGGTCTTTCGGGTTTAACCCGTACTTCTTTTCCCACGCATCTGGCATACCGTCGCGGTCAGTGTCACGCAAAGGGCGTTTCGACCTGTACACCGGCCAACCACCGGCTTCATCCGGCGTTTTGATGATGCCATTGTTACCCACGACCGGCCGGCCTGTGCGTATAAATTCCACAATGCGCGCATCAACAGCATCGCGTTTTGGCAAAATGGCACCTGCTTTCGCAAGCACAAGCTCGTATGCTTCACTTGCTGTGTGCTGGGTAATTGGTGGCGCTGGGAACGGTTCCAGCCCGCGAACACGCTCGATGAGCTTTTCAATTCCGCCTGCAGCCGCAATATCAGGCTCGTCAAACTGCACACCGCCTTTCCAATTGTCTGCGGTCACTTCCGGGTAACCTTCAACGACGTTGTTTGCCACATACCATTTGCCGGGTGCTGGTGCTTCACTGAACATGTTCAGATGCTGCGGCCGGCAGATTCGATACCGCACATCCCCCGGATTACATGCCGGACCCGGCTTGTAGTAGTTGGCTACGACGTTGATCCACGAGCTTGCGTCGCCACCGTCCATGGTCCGATGCCGCCAGTTGAAAATCACATTGTTCCGAAAATCAACGTGGTCACCGTATCCAATGCTCGGGTTGCGGCCTGTGTTACAGGCAAAGAGGTTGTGATGGAACGACGCATTTTTACCGCCCCAAGTCCCACCAAAAGCGTGATTGTTCAGGTCAAGCGCTTCACTTGCTATGCACCATTGAATCGTGATGTTTTCAACTGGCCGCTTTTTCATCTGGCCGTCTGGTGTCCGCTCGATCCACCGATACAACGACACGTTCTCGTCCAAGCCCCAACTGAACGAACAATGGTCAATGATGATGTTCCGGAGCGGATAGCCACCGAGTGCATCATCGCGCCGGGTCAGGTTGCCGCGCCGGAACCGCAAGTACCGAATTACAACGTCGTGTGTGTTGATTTCGGTTGTCTCACCCCGAATGCAGATACCGTCGCCGGGTGCAGTCTGGCCTGCAATTGTGATATACGGGTTGTTTATCTGAAGCCGGTTGCTCAGGGTTATGATGCCCGATACAGCAAACACTACAATGCGCGGGCCGGTCGCTTCAACTGCCTCGCGCAAACTGCCCGGGCCACCGTCGTCGAGGTTTGTCACTACAAACACCTTGCCGCCGCGTCCGCCTGGTGTAAACGCGCCTGCACCTTCAGCACCGGGAAATGCCGGCACGGTCGGCTGGCCAACCTCGCCCGCATATTGAACCAACACAGTTAACGCCCACACATGCAAAATGCACGCAGCGGTTTTCCAATGTCTCGGGTCACATCGCAGTTTCATGTCGCGTTCAGGATTATCATTTGGCCAAAAATCACCAGGTTTTATACATTAGACCCCGACCGCGCCGCGCGGTCGGGGCCACAACTTTATCAGCTCAACTCGCCCTGCTTGGTCCTACATTGTTACGGATGAGCCAACCGATAGAAAATGGTCGAGTTCGGCGGCCAGTTGGTGTACCCTTGACCAACTGGAACAACCACGTAATTCGTCAAAAATGACCCACCAACGGTCGTCCAGTTTGTGCTGAGTCCAACAGTAAGACTATTCGTCTGGTACTCCAACCGCCAACCACGATAATTTGTCGGCCAGCTAAATACCAGGTTTGTGCCACCCTCAAGCGTACGTTCAAGCACCGGTGGTAGAGCCACGCGCAGCGTCAGGTTCGATACCATGTCTGATATGTCCCATGCCAAGCCAGGGCCGGGCGCAGGTATAACACGCGGCCAACCCGGGATGGTGAATTCGGGCGCATTATTTGTCTTGTCGAACAGGTACAGTGTCTGGCCCGGACTAAACTGCGCGCTGCCAATGCGATTGATGTACAATGTACCGCCCTGACTTGCGTTCTGACCGAAGCACACCTTTCCATCAATCTCGAAAAATCCGTAATACCATGTCTTGTTGCTGATGACGTCGTTACCGCCTGCAGGATTAACGTCAAATACAATTTGCGACCCAGGCAAGAAGTCCAGCCGCGTAGCTATTACGATGCCTGCTATCTGGCCGTCTGTGTTGCCAATGAGCAACCGACCGCCAGAGTTAATGTTCACGCGCGCTTCATTGATTGCTTGTGCACCTTCTTTGCCAATGGTGATCAAGCCCGTGCCCTTGAGCGTACCGTAAATGTTCAACGCTTCAGTCCCAGTACCTGTCAGGAGTATTACACCGTTGTTGACCAAAGTGGCGTTGGTTGCCACGGGCCACGGCAAATCTACGTGGATTACGCCCGAAGCCGAGTTCTCAAGAAAACTGCCCTCTTCCATTGACATCGTGCTCGGGGTGTACGTACCGCCTATTGTGCCGAGGTTAGTCAGCGAGCCGCCGGTCTGCACAGTGACCGGGCCGTTAATTTGGCCGCCGGCAAGCAGCTTGGCTGCGCCACCAATAACTGCGCCGCCTTCAATCGTGCCACCAAATTCAAGCCTGGCACCACCTTGTACTATGGTTGTTCCGACTGTCCCGGTACCACTCATCACACCTTCAGCGAGTTCAACTGACCCCTCATATTGCGCATTGAACGCCAACGAGCCGGCGCCAACCTTTACAAGGCGCGTGCCGCCTACGATCCGGGACCAACCATCGAAGGTGTAACTACCAGTAGCGTTACTCACCAATATACCCGGGATCTCGGCAGACTGCCCAGGCTGCACGTCCATCACGATATTCACGCTCTTACGCACCGCGGTATCGTCAAACACGACGAAATCGCCATCGGTAAAGTTGGTCTGCACACCTCCTTCAAGCGTTACCCAGTTCGCAGTCATTGTGTCCCAGTCGCTGCTCAAGTTACCACGCCACACCAATATCTTCGGCACATTAGTCGTAAGCGTAAGCTCGATTGTCTTGGTTGCCGTATTATTCATGATGCTGCCAACCAAACCCGATGGCAGTCTGCCAATTGCAAAATTGGCTGCGCTACAGCTATCATACACAATGATCGGAATAGTGACGGGGTATGAGTCAATGTTCTCGATGGAAGCCACATTAATCGAGCTTGCCGGAGTAGTAGCCGAAAGGTTTGTTGTGTAAATAATTGGATCAAGCCCCTTGATATGAACCGTAATTGCAGCGTCGCTTAAGCTAAGCGAGGCAAGCTTTTTGTCCGCACCAGCGACAGTGTTCGAAATAATTAGCTTACCACCGCTTGTCACGCTAATGGTGTTTTGACGAGATATCTTCGTTACGCCACCCACTCGAATCTCATTTGCAATCAAGGTTGCACCGGCACTGACATTAATCTGCCCGTAACCATTTGCAGCGGCAGCGTTATTATTGGTTTCATCAGCGGTGGTATAACCCAGATGAATCACATCGTTAACCCTGAACAGACCACCGTTTGAGACCCCCAAAACGCCTTGGCAATAATTCTCCCCTGTGCCGGCATTGTTACCGTTACCCTGATAGCCTAGCATAAGTTCGTTACAATCAAATATGCCTCTGCCAACATACAATTCGCCCCTTGCATAGCCGTTATTTGCATTTGTTCGATCGCGCGCAATCCAAAGCTTGTCAACAAGCGCATCTGTTGTGCCGCCAGTCAAATCCACTATACCTTTGGTTGAGCTGGTCGAACTACCGGGTGTAGCGTGGTCTGCAATAGCAAACATCGCCACGCGATCATTGCCATTGGTGCCACGGAAAACAACAATGCAATTACTCGCGCCGTACTCGGCCGTAAAGTTCGTGTGGAACTGTACTTTACCCGCTGTCTGGTCCAAAGCAGTGCCGAACCCATTCAAACATATGCTGTTCAGGCTGAAATAATTTGAAATGCCAAGCTGAACGTTCCTGCGAACTGTTGTGCCATAGCTTGCATTCCGACCGAGAACGAACGAATACGACCGAACGGCCGGATTTGTCCAGTCCTCTGGATCACCCTCGAACCCACAAACAATAACGTTTGTGCGGGCAAACGTAATATCGCCACACGGCATCCGCCTCGGTAACGCTGCATCCGCGTAACCGTTGGCCTGCAGATTTGTCCAGTTCGGGTACGCCCGGTAATCGGATACATGGATACTATACACCTTAGCAACCAGAGTCCCCAACTGATCCAGCTGCAGCAGTGACGCTTGGTTCTCGATTGAAAACGTCCGTATAGTTGCCACAGGATTACTTATCACCAAGGACGCATTCGTCCCAAGAAAGGCCAACTGCCACTGTTGCGATGTATCCGAACGATCGCGGATACCGGCGCTAAATCCCTCAGGTCCAGTTATCCACAGTGTCACTCCAGGATTGAGCTGGAAGTTATGCCGTCGTGTATCTGCGCTTGTAATTGCATGTCGCAATGACCCCAGGTTTACGTCCGACGAAATTGTCACGGCAATGTTCGTACTGGCATTTGTTAAACCGCCACCGTCGCTAAACACAACCTCAGCACCTGTCCCAGACGGCGGCACATAACCGCCCACCCAGTTTACCGGATCTGACCAGGCGGTATTTTCTAGCCCGCCTCCGCCGCTCCAAATATAAGCCGACTGCACCGTCAAAAGCAGCAGGCCTGTACCCGGCCCACTTGCCTCGACTCTGAATCCATAAGTCCCCGTAGGAACGTTGGTGGTGTTGACCCACAATAGGTTTGTGACCGTCACACTTGCATTGGTGGTCGGAATAGGAGGTGGCGTAAAAGATGTGATCACGTTAGTGTTCAGGTCTGTAAATTGGAACGAGAGTCCAGCAGGATTATCCGGGCACGTCGCGCTCAAATTCACTGGATCACAAAGCCAGTTTTGGCCACTTGGATCCAGTGTTGTCAGCCCGTTCGTTGTAACAGTAAACACAATTGTAACAACTGTGGACGTACTGGAGTTGACCGGCACGGTTGCCCTAATTGGCTGCCCGACCATTCTAATCTCGACCCCAGCCGCTTTAGTCGCACCCCATGCCAATAGCATTAGCGCCAAGCTGGGTAAAACGCACATAAACGACCGCACTCGCCGAGACCAACGCCACAGGTTCACACCATGCGAACACTCGTTAATGAAACGACCTACGTTACTTTTGGTTGTCATTCCGTACTTCATAATTCCGATTGCGTCTGAGGTTTACTGCTTTCGAACCAAATTTCGCCACCGCTTAAATTGAACTCTTTCCGCCGCTAAACTTCCGCATCCTGCTGACATGTAGTTCTGCAGCAGAAATGGACATACTAAATTATTTCCGACTATTTTCCTGCGCGCGCCTACTAACTTGTGTTCGCTAAAGCCGCGTATTTGTCGTAACTGCGCGCCTTTTTTAGCAGACTTTCAATTACGCCCAGTCCTTACGTACCAAATACCCACAGCCAAATGCACCATGCTGCCCTTATTGCGGACCAACTGGCCGCCACGGCATGTGATCGCAGAACCATGCGTAATCCGGGCTGCCGTTTACTGACATATCTACACCCCCTGTCCACCACTTGAACTGCAACTTCACCGGACGGACCGTTCGCGGGTCACGCCACTTTTTGATTTCAGAATGTCCATCCGCAAAAGAAAATCCACACGCACCACTATGGTAACTAGCCGGTAAATCTTGCCATACAGCATCCTTCGGGGCGTAACCCGGCTTGGATTGGAATACAGCGTCATTGATGCTATCCGGATGCTCATCAACTGTAACCCATGTCAGAGATGGTCCGGGGTACACAAGCTCGCTCATTTTTTGGGCTGCAAAATACGCCCGACCAGGAATACCTGTCCCTACTCCCCCAAGGTTACCGCCTACGGCAGAATTCATTGTAATGCTGCGACAGCGTGGGCCTGGATTGGCCGGGGACTGATACTTATCAGCTGGGCATTTATACACATCGGCTGACTTTAGGTACCTGGCAAGTAATGCTTTTTCAGGGTCAAGCAATGCAGCCACATTTGTATTGGATGGCTCCGACCCCCAAGTTAGGTACGTATCACCCCCGGCAGCCCAACGGCCACCACTTGTGTTATCTGCTAATTTGTCTTCGTTATCATCTGCAAACATTCGCCAAGCCAACGCAATCTGTCTGCCGTTGTTCAGACAGCCAATTGCTTGCGCTTTGGCTTTGGCTTTTGAGAGTACAGGTAACAACAAACCAGCCAAGATGGCTATAATACCAATTACAACCAGCAGCTCGATCAATGTGAACCCCCTGTGCCGTACTGCCGCCCAGGCTGCCTTACCGGGTGCCTTGCTGTTTGATTTATTCATAACGCTTTTCAACATACCGCAATTTACATTTGCCACCAAACATATAGCCGGATATATCGGAGCCGTCAACTAAATTTTCACTTTTTTTGCTCACAGCTAAATTTTGCCTAAAAAACAAATCCCGACCGATACCAATAGCTTTCCAATGACAAAAAACACCTAAAACCTAAAAGGCCTAAAACCTAAACCGGTTGTGGCACCGAACTTTGTGGCACCGAACCAGTTGTTTCGACGTTCCCACGCCAATACAGTTGACGTTCGGCATGGTTTAAGTGCAGGAGCGTTAGCTCTAAACTACGATTGATATGAATTGCAACCGTCTGCCCTGCCATGGCCGGGTCCCGCAGTTTCAACGCGTCGAAAATTGCTCGGTGTTGGGCCTCAGCTTCTTCGAGCAACTCGCGGTTGTGACCGAACCGTTCCGTGCCAAAGATACGGGACAATATATGCCCGTCGGCAGCCAATTTCGTCAGCCGCGCATTGCCAGCGGCCTCGATCACTGACATGTGGAATGCCAAATCAGCCTCAAGAAACTCGGCCAATGCGTCCCCGGTTAGCACACCGTTCGATCCTGCCGGTGCTTTTGAGACAATCTCATGCATTTTGTTCAGTAACTGTTCCAATTGCTCAAGTCGTGCATTGAGAATTTTGCCTGCTGCCTTAGCTGCCGCATAAGTTTCAATGGCTTCACGAACACCGTATAGTTCCTCCGCCTCCTGTCTGCCAAGCTTACGCACAATCGCACCCGCACGCGGCACAAGCTCAACAAGTCCTTCAGACGCTAGTTTGCCCATTGCCTCTCGCACAGGCGTCACGCTGATACCTAATTCCTCAGCAATTTTTTTGTAATCGAGCCGCGAACCCGGATGCAGCTCGCCTGCCAACAGTTTCCTGCGCAGGTAATGATAAGTCTTTTCCGACAAAAGCGTACCCATAACAAGTTAAAGTCGAATCCGAATATATTCGACAACAACTTGGCGCTTAAGTCACGGCTTGTCCAGCAAAAAAAACAAGTAAGTCGCGGTCAAATATGTGCAATTTCATTTCCACAACGGCCGTAATGCCAAAACCCGTTAAAGCCCAAAACCGTGTTTGTATAAATCATTGTGTCTGAGGCAAAAAATACGTTGGCATGCTGCGCTGCAGGACAGCAGGCCGGACGAACCCGACATCACCAAAGGTTCTCACCTTATCGGATGGAAAAAGCCCAACGGCAAATCCTAAACAGACAGCCCAGTGAAACGAATCGGGTTCTGCGACAAAACTCTATCCGCACAGCGGCAAATAGTGAACGAATGGTGCGACAACTTAAACCCCGCTATGAACCAACCGGCCCAGCACAACTACAAGCCATGGTTCACTCTGCGTCGGAACCGAGCATCAATCTGCTCGACCACCGCCATTTGGAACTGGGCTGTGCGACCACTGCGCGACTAACGGCTTCTATAAGCGCAGCCTGGGCACCATCCTACAACCACCGCACGACCATCCCACAGGCGCGTGTGCTCCGACTCCAACAGAACAGCCCTGCCGCCCCTGTGTTTTGCACGCTACCAGCGCCGCTGGAAAAGCCCGATCGGCACACCCTCCAATGTTTCCTGGGCCGTCTGTCTTGTCGTAAAACCGCCAGCATCCTCAAACACCACGTGAGCTGGGGACTTTCGGCCGCCCTGGCTTCAGCGGGCCAGCCTGGCTAGCTACTGACCACTGCAGGACGGCCACATCCACCATGATTTGGCCGGGTACCGACCCGATGCACTCAAACGGAAGTTGCAGCGGTTTTTTGAAACCCGAATGTTCGTCAACGCCTAATTTGAATGGGGTTTAGCCTACGTAAAGCCCTCAGCCGTTTGTAGTGAGGCGAACATTTCACAATATTTTGCACTATTCCTATCCAAGACCGCCGCTACAAAACTGCCGCCACAGAATTTTTCCGCCTGGCACATATCGAACTGCGCGCCGGAGCGGGCGCGCCGTCAAAACCTGATGTTGCGTAGGCCGGGCAAATCCTCTACCGGCTGAATCCACAACTAACAGCGTGCCTCGCGCACCGCAGACCAGCATCCCGTATGCGCGCTCACGGGGCGCGGAAAACAACATTCAAACCTATAAGCCGGGTCTACACGACTAATCTTGGCGCGCATCTCATACATGTAGGCGGCCCCACACCTTACTCTCCGGCTCTATGTCTCTGGGTCGAAAAAATATCCGGACGCGTCGCCGGGCGCAGACTTGACCTCACCTAAAAATTATCGTGCGATGCGTACGTGGACATGTATCCTCGACCAAAACGATGCAGTTCGATATGAGCAGAACACAACTCCGGTTCCTTGGCCTTGCGACAGTGTGCTGCAGCGCGCCGCAACTGGCATCAGCCTGGTCGCTCATGCCAACCACTATCGGACTCCCGAAGACACGCATTACACGGCACAGTGGTTCGGCAGGTGCACAATGGAGCCGAAGTCACATGCAAACCAACCTCCATGTTCCGGCTTTCAAGCAACAAACTCATATCGGCAAGGCAAAATGAAAACTAAAGCTCTGTTACAAACCTATTGCTGGCGCATGACAACTCTTGCAGCAATTGCACTTGCAACAGCAACAAATAATACCGGTGCGCAAGCTGGGCCCGACCCAGCCAGTGCACCGCCGAATCAGGTTGCGCCGCCTGTAAAGCCCGAACTTATAGTAACAAATCGCCCTGTACCGGTCCTGTTTTTAATTGGTGATTCCACTGTCCATAACGCCGATGAAGGACTGAAAGGTTGGGGTGATGTGGTCGGCAAGTTTTTCGATACAAACAAGATTCGGATCGAGAACCACGCCCGAGGCGGTCGGAGCAGCCGCACGTTCCAAACACAAGGCTGGTGGGACCATGTATTAGCCGCAGCGCGCCCGGGCGATTTTGTCATGATCCAGTTCGGACATAACGACGCCAGTCCGCTCGACGACACAAACCGCGCGCGTGGTACATTGCCCGGCTTAAGCGATGAGTCGAAAGAGATTTACAACCCGATTACGAAAAAGCACGAGCGCGTCCGCACCTACGGTTGGTACATGCGCAAGTACATCACTGACGCGCGTGCAAAAGGTGTCACACCAATCGTGTGCTCGCCTGTGCCGCGCCTACCGAAACAGACTGTACAGCCTGACAGGATGCAAACCAATTCCTATGCCGTTTGGGCACAGCAGGTTGCCCTCCAGGAAAATGCGTTTTTCATAGACCTGCACGCGCTAATCCTGCGCCATTACGTTGGACTGACGCCCGAGGAAGTGAAATCGAAATACTTCACCACACACGACAACACTCACACAAGCCCGATTGGTGCCGAACTGAACGCAGCATGTGTTGTTGAGGGACTCCGGCAACTGAAAGATTGCAAACTGCGCGATTTTTTGTTGCCGTAACATGGCCCGCAACCGACTCGCGACTTGCGCTCGGTCACATGCAGTGAAATCAATTCATCTCTGAATTTGCTGGCGGCGCGCCGGTCACCATGCACGTCTGATTTATGGCTCGAGTTTCCTGTTGTTGTCTTGGGAGCATAACCCCACCATTTGCGCCCATATACAATCAAAACCGCGCCAAATTCCAGCGCCTGGAACACGTTCGCTACGTCATACCAATTGATTCCGTTCACGCCACGAAGTTCCAGAGGGTTAAAACCGCGCTGAGAAACAGATAATGCACCCGGCGCGAAGCTCCGTTCGGCTCGGTTTGGGTACCAAAGTTGAGCAAACACAATAGCGTAACCCACATCAGATGATGTGCTGTACAGGCTTTTTGTGGGGTAGCACCACTGGCGCGGTTTACACTGGTGGGGTGAATGAAGACCTGTAACACAGCACGCTTCGGCGCACGGTCAGGGGCACAATTAACCATGTCTGTTCTGCCAGTAGCATGTCGGCTGGTTTTGCTTTGTCAAAACCGCCGCACGGTTGCACTTTGTGCAAACTGCGAATTCGGTCCAATTGGCGGATTGCGCTTCGCAGCAACCGCAATTGGAATCCCCTGCTTCGTCACGACCGCCAGCGTTTGCATACCGCCCCACACGACGATTTGAAGTGCGGCGCTGCAGCACCGCTTTCGATCCGGCTGAGGCGTTGGCTAGACGACCTCCACTTTGTCAGGAGCCTTGTGCAGGTCGAACCGCGCACACAACCGGCTCGGACGGAGGCTCGCGATCTGATGCGGAATTGATTGCGCCCCAGAGTGGCGCACTCCAACTCATGACTTTTGTAGCGGCGTTCTGCGAACGCCGGCCGTTTCTCTCCAGCATGGGTGCGGCAAGGTAGTCCCGCGAGTGCGGCGCAACAAAAACCCGGCGGTCACAGGACCGCCGCTACAGCATGCAGATACTCGTAGCCGCGCCCGTAAGGGCGCGGACGCCAGGATTCCGGCCGAAAAGCTGGGTCAGCACGACCCACCCCGGCGCGCAGTGGACTGCGCGCCCTACCTTACCTCCGCGACTCCGCGTTTGCGCGGTAAACCAGAAGCAGTTCGAGGGACAATTTCCACGTCGTCCAATGTTTGGTGCAGGTCGAACCCCTGCACGCAAGCCAGCTCTGACGAAGGCTTGCCTCCCAATGCAGAATTTACTGCGCCCCAGAGTGGCGCGCTCCGTCACAACCGGATTGGTAGGGCGGGCAGTCCTCTGCCCGCCGCATCTAGAATCAACGGCGTGTTTCCCGCATCAGCAGACAAGCAGTTCGTAGCCGCGCCAGTAATGGCGCGGACGACAAGATTTCAGCCGAGAGCCCGGGCCTGCACGACCCACCCCGGCGCGCAGTGGACTGCGCGCCCTGCCGACTCTCTGCGCCTTTGGGCAGATTTGGCGCGCGGCCATCTTGGCCGCAGGTCTTCTGCGGCCGGGACAGGTCGTGCGCCTGCCAACTTTGCAAACGGTAACCGCACGGACGCATGAGGCCATGTAGCCGCGCCCGTAAGGGCGCGGACGCCAGGATTCCGGCCGAAAAGCTGGGTTTGCATGAACAACCCCAGCGCGCAATGGACTGCACGCCATACCATACTCTGCAACTCAGCGTTTCCGCGATGCAGAATTAGACGAGAGATTCTGGAGTGCGGTGGCAACGCGCGCGTCAGCGAGCGGCAACACCGCTTTGGGCCAGATACTTCGCAACGTTGTGGGTGTCGGTGGGCGGCGAGACCATTGTAGTTGATCTTGCATTGCCGGAAAAAATCCGCTGCGGCGCCGGTTTCCAAATCGGCGTGGCTTCAGGATTTTCGCCGCGCAGTGCTTCAGCAAGTGCCTCGCAGGTTTGTCCCGCATCCGCGGGACGTGACACAGCAGACTCGGAAGTCTACGTTACAAAAAAACATGAAATATCAAGGTGAAGAGGTTAGTAGGGTGTTGAAAAAGTCATTTTCTGAGGAAAAAACATGCAAAAATCCCAACGTTTTGGAGGGGCAGTTTTCCAAAACAGCCATTTTTCAACAGCCTGTTAGGCAAAATCTGCCTCGATACTCATAACGACTCGAAAGGCTGCGTTGCGGTACAACAGTTAAATCCCGCAAACACAGGCCCGGACAGCCCGTCAAGCAACAGGGGTGCCTGACCAATGTGTTGCGGCGAAAGATTCAGCAAAATCCGCATGCGTCCGGCGCTGCGCGTAATGTTTTGCACGCATTTCACAGCCGGTCATTTCTTGGGCGCGACCTTTGCCGCGGATGAAACGAATAACCGCTCCAGTAGAATTGCGCGCGTTGTGGAAGCGTTGAGTCGGGTTTAAGTGCGGGACATGTTTTCACACCACACAAAAGTTGTGAGCGGGTGAAAAATCCGCCCAGGCGCGTGAGATAAACCGACCAACTAAATTGCTCTACACCTCGATGCCGTAGGCTTTAATCTTGTTGTAAAGTGTTTGCCGGCCGATACCGAGTCGCCTAGCAGCTTCGAGTTTGTTGCCTCCGGTCTCTTTAAGCATTTGGATGATTGCATTACGTTCGAGACCTTCCAGGAGAGTGAAGTTTGTGTCACCCTGGGTCGCGTCTGCGCGCGAGGTTGCGATTGATAGATCAGCGGCATCAATCTGATTCGACTCGCACAACAGCACCGCACGCTGGATCTCGTTTTGTAATTGGCGTACGTTGCCCGGCCAGTCAAAAGAAATCAATCTGTCAAGAGCCGCCTTAGTAAAGCCGATGATGTCTTTCTTGGCCATAGCGGCAAAGAATCTCAGGAACGCTTCTGCCAGGGGTTGGATATCCTCGCGCCGGTCGCGTAACGGCGGCAGATGCACCGTGATTTGGCTGATCCGATGGTAAAGGTCCTCGCGCAGTTTACCTTGTCGGATAGCTTCGTCGGGCACACGGTTCGTTGTGGCAACAACACGACAATCAGTTTTGTAAACCGTCTTGCTCCCAACGGGTCTGACTTCCTTGTCCTGCAACACGCGCAGCAGTTTGCTCTGCGTATCAACTGGCATTTCGGAAATTTCATCCAACAGTAACGTACCACCTTCGGCCTGTCTGAACAGTCCCTCGCGATCCACATGCGCACCTGTGTAAGCCCCTTTGACCGAGCCGAACAACTCGCTTTCGATCAATTCACGTGGCAACGCGGCGCAGTTTACCTTTACAAGCGGCCCTTTCGCACGGGGGCTGAGCGCATGTATTGCGTTACAGATGACTTCCTTGCCCGTACCAGTCTCGCCTGTAATCAGCACCGAAGCGTCACTGGCAGCGATTTTCTCGACTGTGGCAATAACAGCCTGCATTACAGCGCTCTTGAACACGGGCCGAATACCGCCTGAGGCAATGATTTCCTCGCGCAATGCGCGTCGTTCTTCCTCAGCACGTTTGTGTTCAATGGCGCGCTCGACGGTGACAAGCAGGTTAGCGAAATTGAACGGTTTGCTCAGGAAATGAAACGCACCGCGTTTTGTTGCTTCGACGGCAGCATTGATTTTTTCTTCGCCATCGAGCACACCGGTCATGAGAATGACCTGTGAATCGGGCCACTGTTTCTTGATTTGCGGAAGCAACGTCAGCCCATCACCGCTTGGCAATACAACATCCAACAACACAACGTCCGGCTCAGGTCCTGACATTGCATCTTTCAGTTCAGGAACATCGCCAACTTCGAACACTTCATAAGGCTGGTCCTGAAACTTTTCTTTTTTAAACGCGTCAATCAGTTGCTGGCGCAGGTCCGCGCTATCGTCAACGACGAGTATTTTGGGTTTCATATGCTCCATTCAACGCGACCAAAGCGTAACGGCTGAACCGAAATCTCAGCCAACGTTACCGCGTGGATATTCACCTGTTCCACCGCAACCAGCCAAGCTCAAAAACAAGCCGAAACTACCACGCGTCACACCTGTTCGAATACCGCGTATGCAACCTTCCACCCGCGCCGTTACCTGCGCACAGGCAAACGGCCAGGCTGCATTACCAGTTGCGACGCACATAACCCGTTTGCTGCTGGTATGTTGGCCCTTGGCAAAACATGTGTCAACCGTCCAGATACGGTTCTTTTGGACAAAGCGCTTAACTTTGCGGCATCCAACACACAAAAAAGCGTGTGCCAAAAGCCCGCAGCTACGGCCTGCTAAGCACCTTAGCTACTATTGTCTGCGCCTGGGCAATGATTTCTTCCAGGTGACACTGTCCTTTGAAGCTTTCGGCATAGAGTTTATACACGTTTTCAGTTCCGGACGGCCGGGCAGCAAACCAAGCGTTCTGAGTGACAACTTTCAACCCGCCGATTGGCGCGCCGTTGCCAGGCGCATGTGTGAGCTTTGCAAGGATGCTTTCACCGGCGAGCTCTGTGGCCTCGATGTCTTGCGGGGAAAGCTTCTGTAAGATTGCTTTTTGCTCGGGTGTCGCAGGCGCGTCAATGCGCTTGTAGTAAGGCATGCCGAACTGACTCGTCAGCTCAGCATAAAGCTGGCCCGGGTCTTTGCCGGTGCACGCCGTGATTTCGCAGGCAAGCATACACATCACAAGCCCGTCTTTATCGGTTGTCCAAGCCATACTGTTCTGACGCAAGAAAGTTGCACCCGCACTTTCCTCACCCCCGAAACAAATCGAGCCGCGCAACAACGGGGTTGCAAACCATTTGAACCCGACCGGTACCTCGAACAATTGACGGTTCAACCCGGCCACAACACGGTCAATCAAGCTGCTGGACACGACTGTCTTACCGACAGCCAGGTCTGTGCGCCAAGCCGACCGACGAGTCAGCAGGTAATAAATCGCAACTGCAAGGTAATGATTCGGGTTCATTAAGCCGACCGAGCGCGTGACAACACCGTGTCTGTCTGCATCAGGGTCCGTCCCAAATGCAATGTCAAACCTGTTGCGCAACTCGATCAAGCCGGCCATTGCATACGGGCTTGAACAATCCATTCTGATTTTGCCGTCATGATCAACGCGCATGAACCTGAATGTTGGGTCAACGGCCCCGTTTACCACAGTCAAGTCAAGACCGTACCGTTGTGCAATCGCCTGCCAATATGCCAGTGCTGCACCACCAAGCGGGTCAACACCTATCTTCAGACGGGCGGATCGGATCGCGTCCGTGTCAACAACCGCACTTAAATCGTTCACATACGGCGAAATGAAATCGAACTGATGCGTTGAAGATGCTCTGATTGCCGACTCAAATGGCACCCGTTTTACGTTGCGATTGCCCGCCTTCAATAATTCGTTTGCGCGCGTTTCAATCCAACGTGTCACCTCAGTTTCAGCCGGGCCGCCGTGTGGCGGGTTGTATTTAATGCCGCCGTCGCTTGGCGGATTATGCGACGGCGTAACCACAATGCCATCGGCCAAACCATCTTTTCTGGTGCGGTTATATGCAACTATTGCGTGCGAAACTGCCGGGGTAGGCGTGAACCCGTCGTTTCGTTGGACAAAAGTTTCAATTCCGTTTGCAGCCAACACCTCCAGCACAGTGCGCTCTGCCGGAGCAGAGACGACATGTGTGTCTTTGCCCATGAACAACGGGCCGGCGATGTCATGTGCACGTCTGTAATCGCAAATTGCCTGTGTGACAGCCAAGATATGCGCCTCGGTAAACGTGCCGTTCAGAGGCGACCCGCGGTGTCCGCTTGTGCCGAAGCTGACCAACTGGTTCGGATCCGCAAGATCGGGTTTGCGTGTGTAGTATTCGCGTTCGAGTTTGCTGATATCAATCAGCAACTCTGCAGTGGCAGGTTTACCAGCCAACGGATGCAATGCAGCAGACATGGAAGCTAAAGAGGTTGTTTGCTTATCACCTAGATTTTCACCTTGAACTGTTCACTGCGCCTGAGCGAGAGGGCAAACGCAGCCAGCAGTTCGGGAATCAGCTCGAGGTCCTTAAGGCTGATTACTTCCACTGGCGAATGCATGTAGCGGTTTGGCAGGCTGATCAGCGCGCTTGGGATACCACCACGCGTCCAAAAAATTGCGTCTGTATCGGTGCCACTTGTATTCGACATTGCTTCATGCTGAAGCGGGATTTTTTTCGCGCGCGCCACGGCCTCGATTCGTGCAACCACCTCGGGATGATTGCATCCGCCGTGGGTTACAGTAGGTCCCTTGCCAAGTTTGACGTTGCCATGCTGTTGTTTGCTTACGGTGGGATAATCCGTCGCATGTGTCACGTCCACAACCAGCGCCACGTCTGGCTTGAGCGAGTAGGCAATCTGGCGCGCGCCAAGCAACCCAACCTCCTCCTGCACATTCGATACGGCGCAAACCTCAGCTTTGAGCCTTGACTTTTGGGGCGCGAGCAATCGCAATGCCTCGGCCACTGCAAATGTGCCGATCCGATTGTCAAAGGCGCGCCCGACGGCCAGGCCGTTGCGCAACAGCTCGAACTCATCTGCAAGCGTCACCGGATCACCGATCTGCACGAGCTTTGCGGCCTCCCTACCGTTACGCGCGCCGATGTCAATAAACAGCTCGTGCATTTTGGGCGGTTTTTCCTCTTTATCGTCCTTTGTCAAATGCGGTGCTACACTGCCAACAACGCCATTGACAGGGCCGGTTCGCGTGTGAATGACAACGCGTTGTGCCCGAGTAATTGCAGGATGCACACCGCCGAGCCTGCGCACGTAAATGAAGCCGTCCTCGTCAATGTAATTGACGGCCATCGCAATCTCGTCGGCATGCGCAGCAAGCATCAGGCGCGGTGAACCGCCTTTGTTAAGTGTGGCGACACAGTTACCGTACGCATCCGAAAACGTCTCATCGGCAAACTGTTTGACGTAATCGAGCCAGACACGCTGCCCACGCACCTCGTGCCCGACCGGGCTTGGTGTGTTAACCAACCGCCTCAGGAATTCGAGTGACTGTTCACGCATGCCAAACAGGTTAAAACCCTTCAACCTAGCCGTCGAGGATTCAAAATGGTTTGTCGCATGATTAAGCAATACGTACGCAGTTCTACGGACAACCGCTTCAGTAAAATGCGGCATATCAACTGCGCTGAACTCGCTTTACTTTGCGTCGGTTTGGCGCGACTTTGTATGCAGTTATGCGGGCGCAAATGTGGTTGAGGGGTTTGATGTTAATTCTCGCTGGAGGGATTTCGTGCACCTACGCCGGGTTCAGTTCGATGTATGTCTTCGGTGACGGTGCATGCACAACAACAAACAACCCGTTCGCAGGTCCGGACTACTACGGCCTCAGACGTAGCAACGGACGCGTTTGGGTCGAGGTACTTGCGCAATGGCAAGGCATACAGTTCGATTCGAGCAAGAACTGGTCGTATTGGGGCCACGACAGTACAAATCTGGTTAACAGTGTCGCAGCGTTTCCTGCCCCGCCAGACGCAGCAACGGCACTGTTTGTGATCTGGTGCATAGACGCCGACCTTGTCTGGCTGGCCAACTGGGGCGAGACAAATATCACAGTCTGGACCAACGCGCTTAATCAGGCGCTGCACAACCATTACAGGGCAGTTACAAATCTGTATGCCAAAGGCGCGCGGACATTGCTCATGCCAAATGGCGTGGATATAACTGTCACACCTTATTATGCGTACTACGGCGCAGCCGAACGGGCATTTGTGCGGCAGCGTGTGATCGAGTTCAACCAAAAGTTTGTCCAGAAGCTTGCTGAAGCAACAAACGCGTGCCCCGGTTTAACGATCTATACGCCGGATTTTTTCTGGGTGGCAGATCATATCCTCACAAATGCAGCCGCATTCGGCCTGACGAATGTATTGGATGAAAACGGCAAAACAGTTGACGCACTTGGCGACCCGAACTTGCCCGATAAATCACTCAACGGTCCAGGAGCAAACTACATCTTTTGGGACATGTACCATCCGACCGCACGCACGCACATGGTCTTGGCTGATTACGCGCAGCGGCTGCTGTCGCCGGTGCGAATAGCCGCAATTGCTAAGGCTGGCGACGGTAGGAGGCTTGAGCTGGTCAATATCCCCGTCGGCCGGGACGGTTTTATCGAGACAAGCACAGACCTGCGGAATTGGTCACCGACCTACAGCTTAAGCAGCACAAACACAGCTCTAAACATTCTGCTGCCGGATAACAGCCAAATCGAGTTCTACAGATTACGGTTCCCGTTTAACTGGACCTGGCCGTAAAATCAGCCAGTCAACAGTTGACCGTTATTGATCTGACAGAGGCAAAACATCGAACTGGCACCGGGTCGAACCGCCTGGTCCGGCTCAAATCAATTAAAACAGCCATTTGCCAGCTTTTTGTAGTGGACAAAGGGGTGAGCATTTGCCCAAAGTTTGAACGAGCAAATCGGCTGTAAATCAAACTTTTTTAGCATGGCAAACGGCAACAAACTTAAACAAGTCAGTCAGGTTGCGCCGCAAACGCAGCCCGGCCCGACGCGACTGCCTAAACCGGCACCGCTTTTCCGGCCGACTGACTGGCTGACATTTCTCATAACAACGCTTCTGGTTTGGATCGGTTACTACCTTACACTTGCACCGGACCTGACGCTCGAAGATTCAGGTGAGCTTGCGACAGCATCGTTTTATGCCGGCATACCGCACCCGCCGGGGTACCCGGTCTGGACAATTTACACATGGTTTTGGACCTTGCTCCCGTACGGGAATGTAGCATGGCGCGTTGGGCTCGGCTCAGCAACTGCAGGCGCACTTGCGTGTGGCTTGCTCGCATTACTCGTCTCACGCGGCAGCAGCATGTTAATGGAGGGACTTGAAGACCTCAAAAACATGCGCGGTGGATGGGAAAATGCAATTTGCATGGCTGCAGGATTTGTATCCGGCACGCTGCTCGGGTTCAACGGCTACATGTGGAGCCAATCAGTGATAGTGGAGGTTTATTCGTTCAGCATTTTATCGCTAGTGTGCGTGCTGCTGTGTCTATTGCGCTGGATTTACGCACCGCACCAGCGCCGGTACCTGTACCTTGCCATGTTCATCTTTGGCATATGCTTCACCAACCACCAAACATTGATCGTGGCAGCCATGGGTATCGAGGTGGCAATTGCAGCGGCGCACGCGCGCCTTGGCAGGAACCTTTTCCTCGGCAACAGCATCATTTACGGCATGGGATTGATAGCAAAAGGCCAGGGGTTGCTACCAGTATTCGCCAGCCCACCGGACCAGATCAACATGATGTTCTTCATCTTCAACATGGTTGGTGTGGCTTCAATCGCAGCTTATGTCTGGTTCGCCATCCTTACAAAGGAAGACCTGGCCGAGCTTGCGCGTGACGCGTGTCTGGCAGCCGCTGGACTGCTTTTTGCGGCATCATACGGCGGTGGTGGTCCGGTACGATTTATCGGTGTTATTGCACTTGTTTGTTGGGCCATTCTTACATGGAACACGCGCAAATTCGGTCTGGAACAGCTTTCGGTCATGCTGATGGGCATACTGTGGCTTGCAGGTGCGGCACTTTACCTCTACATGCCAATATCCGGCATGAGCACTCCGCCAATGCAATGGGGTTACCCGCGAACCGTTGAAGGGTTTTTCCATGCGCTAACACGCGGCCAATATGAAAAGGCCAACCCAACAAATTTCCTGACTGACCCTGGCAGGTTCCTCATGCAACTGGGGATGCTTCTAAAGGGAGTTGGTGACGAGTTCAACTTGGTTTACGCGCTCATTGCGCTGGTACCATTCTTATACTTTTTGAAAATGCAGCGGCGCGAGCGGGCATGGTTGATCGGGATAGTAGCAATTTACCTGTGCTTGGGCGTGCTACTAATGATCCTGCTTAATCCAACGCCCGAACGCGCGTCGCGTGAGCTTGTGCGCGTGTTTTTCACTGCGTCGCATGTGTTAATTGCGTTACTGGTTGGATACGGCTTGACAATCATCGCAGCGTACATGGCGACGCATTATCAACGGTTCAGAACGATGGGCCTAATTGGAGGTGGTGTTGGAGTTGCACTGGCTTTATACGAGCTGTTGGCAGATACACAAGAGGTTTATTTTGGCGGTGCAACAGCCGGGCTTTCACAGTTAATCACGCAGATCAGCCGTGTGTTTGCAAAAGACCAGTTCGGTCTGCCGGTTTACGCTAATCTGTTACTGATTGGCATGACACTGACTTTTGCGTGTGCGCTACTGGTGTACCGAACACGCGCGCCATTGGCAATTACACTAGGCCTGTTTGCACTTATGCCGTCCAATTCGATCATGACACACTGGGCCGATAACGAGCAACGCGGTCATTTGTTCGGGTACTGGTTCGGTCACGACATGTTTACCCCGCCGTTTGTCGGGCCTGATGGCAAGCTAACCTACGACCCTGTCCTGCGCGAACAAGCCATGAAAGGACCGAACGGCCACCTTGTGTATCCTGAAATGACAAGAGACGCCGTGTTGTACGGTGGGACTGACCCGGGTCGGTTCTGTCCCACGTACATGATTTTTTGTGAAAGTTTCATCCCGCCCCGGTGCAAACCACACGACCCGAACTTCGACCGGCGCGATGTGTACCTGATTACACAAAATGCGTTGGCTGACCAGACGTATCTTTGTTACCTGCGTTCGCAATACAACCGCAGCAAACAGATTGACCCGCCGTTTTTCCAAGAGCTACTCAGGTCGAAGAAGGAAAAAAACGAGAACTATTACACAAACATCCTGGCGCGGATGGTTATCCCACTCGACAGGTTCTTTGCGAACCTAGGCGAAAGAATCGAAAAACGCAGACGCACTTTTACATCGTGGTTCACACCCGAGCATTTTACCGACCTGCCGGGTTTCGTTGCTAAACTGCGCCCACATGACGGCCAGGACACCCTATCTCGCTTCTTGTTCGACAATTTGAGCAAGGAAACACAACAGCTCATCACCGGTCAGGCCGATGAGGCTACCCTCAGAAAAGCTCTGGCTAATGACCTGAATGTGTTGCTCGAACGCGAACTGATTGCTCAACGGCAGTTGCGCCGTAAACGACGTGAAGTTGCCGAAATCGAAGAGCGCATTGCCGATGGCGCAACATCGCAACGGCTGCAAAAACGCAAGGAACAATTAATCGCCCAGATTCAGGCGCTGTCGCAAATCGGTCCGCTGTACGAAAGTAACAGGTTCGCACACGTGAAACTTTCAGACAACCTTGCAAAGTTCCTTCGACAACAACTCGAAATTGAACAGGAACAACGTGCGCATCCAGAGATCGAGTTCCCATACAACTCGGCGCGAATCCGGCTTAACCGGCGCCTGCTTGAAGAAGCGTATCCCGACTGCATTGCGAAGAGCCTGGGCGGTGTTTATCCCGACCGCGAGATTTACATTGCGACCCCGGACGATTCAGCTCTGTGTTTTTCGAACTATCTGGCAGATGCACAAAACAGACTCGCTCGTAACGAACTCAAGCCCGGTGAAGACGTGCGCGTGGTCGACGATGGCGGGACACAAAAGGTACAGGTGGCCGGCCAAGTAGCCGTTATGTCAATTAACGCATTGATTGCAGGTGTCATTTTCACCAACACACCCGACCACGAATTCTTTATCGAGGAAAGTTTTCCGCTGGACTGGATGTATCCGTTCCTGACGCCGTTCGGTATCATAATGAAGATCAATCGCGAGCCGTTACCGGAGCTGAGCGAGGAAATCCTCCAACGCGATCATCATTTCTGGTCACACTACTCGGAGCGGCTCATAGGCAACTGGATCACATACGACACGCCGCTGTCGAACATTGTCGAATTTGTCGAAAAGGTGTACCTGCGCAAAGATTTTACCGGGTTCAAAGGCGACCGTAAGTTCGTCAGGGACGACCAGGCACAAAAGGCGTTCTCGAAACTGCGCAGTGCAATTGCGGGTGTGTACACCTGGCGCATATTCAACGCCACCAGGTCTATCCCTGAACAACAACGCCTGATTCGCGAGGCCGAGTTCGCATTCAAACAGGCGTTTGCCTTCTGCCCGTACAGTCCTGAAGCTGTTTTCAGGTACGCACAACTGCTGGTGGCGTTACAACGGATTGATGACGCTTTGCTGATTGCCAACACGTGTCTGAAGCTCGATCCGTACAACGGCGCTGTAATTTCCTTAGTGAAAAACCTCAAAGAAGCACGTGCGCGGTCAAACATCACACGCTCGCCACAGTCAAACATCGAACAACTCGAAACGCACCTCAGAAACAACCCCAACGACTTTCAAGCTGCATTTGACCTTGCAGTGCTGTACCTGCACATGCAACAAACAAACCGCGCTTTGGAAGTGCTTGACCGCGTTCGGACAAATCCTGCAGCAGACTTACCGGTGCTAAATGTACTTGCCCAGGGCCTGGCGCAGATCGGGCAGCTAGACAGACTCGAGCCTGTGCTGGAAAAACTTGCCAACCAACAGCCTGATTTCCCTGAAGCATGGTACAACTTGGCCGCCCTGAAAGCAGCGTTGCAAAAGCAGAATGAGGCCATACACGCACTGCAAATAGCCTTGGAACACAACGCAAAACGGCTCGCAAAAGACCCAAATTCGCGCAATCTCACAAATGAACTGTTGCGGGATGAGCGGTTCAATTACATGCGCGGTCTGCCCGAGTTCAGACGACTTTTAGGCCCGCCCTAGGTCAGATAGACCAAGCGCATACTGTTAAAAACCGTTGCGCTGCAGTTGCTCAACTGCGGCATATCAACTAACTTTAACCCACCGGGTAACATGCAGGGTAATGTTTTTGCCATGAAAAAACACGCGCAACATAACAAACCTGTTGCCGGACCAACTGAACAAGGACAACAACAGTCGGCACAAACAAAAGTTGACGGTGCACAGCCGGTCCAGCCACAAACCGCTCCGGCTGCGCAGCCGGCAGCACAACCTGCTCAACAGCAGGTTTCGCCTGAAGAACTGCAGGCACTCCGCGAACGCGCTGCAAAGGCGGACGAATACTGGGACAGGTTGTTGCGTACTGCGGCCGAGCTTGAGAATTTCAAGAAACGGGTCGCACGCGAACGGCATGACACAATCAAGTTCGCCAATGAATCATTAATCCAAAAGTTGATCCCCGTATTGGACAATTTTGAAATGGCACTTGCGGAAACACAAAATGCACAAAATGAAGCCGTCAAAGTGTTTCACACCGGCGTTGCCATGATTCACCAGCAGTTGCGCTCCGTGCTCGAGAGCGTTGGCTTGGAGGAAGTTGACGCGCGCGGCAAACCGTTTGACCCAAGTTTGCATGAAGCAGTTGCGCAACATGAAACTACCGAAGTACCCGACGGCCACGTGTTCCGCCAAATTCGTAAAGGCTACAAGCTCAACGGCCGACTCGTCCGGCCTGCAAGTGTTGTTGTAGCGCATAAGCCGGCTCAAAACACATCTCAATCACAAGCCGAACCTACAACGCTGCCATCCAAGCCAGACCGGACCGAACAGGGCCAAACCCAATAAATCCGCATGGCTAAACGCGATTACTACGAAGTGCTTGGCGTAAGCCGAGACGCAACGACGGAGGAAATCAAGAAAGCCTACCGCCGGCTGGCGCTACAGTATCATCCCGACCGAAACCCGGGCGACAAAACTGCCGAGGAAAAATTTAAGGAAATCGGTGAAGCATACGAAGTACTGAGCGACCCACAAAAACGCGCTGCTTACGACCAATACGGCCACGCTGCGTTTGACCCACGTGCGCGTGTCGGCACATACAGTTACGGGCCGTTCCACGACCCGTTCGATATCTTCCGCGAAGTGTTCGGCTCAGGTGTTGACAGTATCTTCGACGACATTTTTGGTACCGGCAGGTACGACCCTACCCGACCTCAACAGGGCGAAGATATCAGGTACGACCTCGAAATTTCGTTTGAAGAAGCCGCGCGTGGGTGTGAAAAGGAAATTACTATCCGCCGACTCGAGACGTGCGGCGAATGCAACGGCAGCGGTGCCGAGCCGGGTGCACGACTCAGGTCATGCCCCACCTGCGGTGGCCAAGGCCAAATCCGACGTACGTTGGGTGGGTTCATCAACATCGCCGAGACATGCCCGCGTTGCAGTGGCGCGGGTCGTATGGTTGACAGACTGTGCCGCGCATGCCGCGGCGAGGGTCGCCAAATGCGAACTGCAAAGGTCAAACTCAGGATACCAGCCGGCGTTGACACAGGCACCAGACTCAGATCGGTCGGTAACGGCCAAAGCGGTCTGCGCGGCGGGCCGCCGGGCGATTTATACGTGATTATTCACGTTAAACCACACGAGATTTTCCAACGTGACGGTGACGATCTGGTTTGTGAGGTGCCAATCAGCTTTGTCCAGGCTGCGCTCGGTGCAGACATCGAAATACCAACACTCGACGGTAAAGCCACCATACATATTCCCCCAGGTACTCAGCCCGGTACACTGTTCAGGCTTAAAGGCAAAGGCATTAAAAATATCCATGGCCACAGCACAGGCGACCTGCTTGTTCGTGTCAAACTCGAGGTGCCAACGCATCTTAACGCAGCGCAAAAAGCCAAGCTACAGGAGTTTGCCGACCTGTGTGACGAACGTGTTCACCCGCTCACGCGCAGCTTCTTCGAAAGAGCAAAACGGTTTTTCAAGTGAAAAAACTGTACCTGCGCTTAACATGCTACACCCGGCAGCACGATCCGCACTAAACAAACAAATGCAGCCGCCCAAAGCAAAGTGGTCCCGCCGCGAAACACCAAACCACAATTATGCATCGGTTTTATTTGCCGCCTGACCAATGCGCCGGGTCAGAGCTGACCTTGACCGGTCCGGAAGCACACCATGCATTGCATGCGGTGCGCGTCAAACCGGGTGAGCGTGTCACCGTGCTCGACGGCTGTGGCACGTGCATCACGTGTGAGGTCAAACAATGCGAGCGCAACTCGGTCAAGCTTGCCGTGCTGACCATAGACTCAATTGAACCCCCACAGTATCAGATTACGCTCGTTCAAGCTGTTCCCAAAACAAAGGCATTCGAGTGCATTATCCAAAAGGCAACTGAGCTTGGTGCTTGGCGAATTGTGCCCATAATAACCGCACGCACCACGCCAGAGCTGGACCCGGAAAAACTCACACACAAATTGGCCAAATGGCAACGAATCGCAATCGAAGCGGTCAAACAATCTGCAAACCCGTGGCTGCCAAAGATCGAGTCACCGGTTCAGTTAAAAGACTTCGTTGCGCGTGATGAGAAGTTCGATCTAAAAGTGGTCGCAGCTTTACTTCCAAATGCAATACATCCGCGAAAATCCATCGCGCAATTCATTAAACAACACGGCAGCGTGCCAACAAATCTCTGCGTTTGGATTGGTCCTGAAGGCGATTTCGCCCCGGATGAACTCGATGCAATCATTGCGACTGGCGCGCTACCAATTACTCTGGGGCCGCGCGTGTTGCGAGCTGAGACAGCGGCAATTTGTTGCCTGGCAATTTTACACAATGAACTAACCGCGCCAGACCACCGCCATAACGCGGCATAGAAAAAGACCGTAACCGCCATTTCGGCATACGGCAAAACTGGACGCACCCGTTCAACCACACTAAGTTAAACACCGTGAACGGACTATTGATCGGGCTCGCAAGCGTGTTACTGACGACAAACCAGCCTGTTGCACTCAGCAACGTCATCCGTTCATTCACCGGTGTAACAGTCACAATACCCAACCCAAACGATCCGGTTGAACAGGAGTATCGTAAACTGCTCGAGCTTGACGACACTGTCCTAAAAGAGATTGATGAGTTAATCCGGCAGAATCAAAATCTGCCCCACCAAGAAGGCGCACTTGACCAGGAGCAGTTACGGCAACAAATCCAAGCCAAGCTCCAGCCAGTCCGAAAAGCTTACGAGGATTTCATCGCGCGTAACCCGAATCATGTGCGCGCTAGGCTTGCCTACGGCAGTTTTCTCAACGATGCACGCGACGAAGACGGCGCAGTCAAACAATGGGAAAAAGCACTTGAACTTGACCCGACAAACCCGGCTGCATGGAACAATCTCGCCAATTACTACGGCCACCGTGGCCCGGTTAAAAAAGCTTTCGAGTATTATGCAAAGGCAATCGAGTTGAACCCGTTCGAGTCGGTTTACTATTACAACCTCGGCACCACCGTTTATCTGTTCCGCAAAGATGCAATGGAATTTTACGGGATCACCGAACAACAGGTCTTTGATAAGGCATTGGACCTGTACAAAAAAGCGTTACAGCTTGACCCAAAAAATTTTGTGCTGGCTACTGACGTTGCCCAAACTTACTACGGCATCCGACCGATGCGGACTGAGGCTGCAATTAAAGCTTGGGAATATGCACTCGAGCTTGCCCCTGACGACACTGCGCGTCAGGGCATTTACGTGCACCTTGCACGGATAAAGATTAATGCCGGCAGATTCGATGAAGCGCAACAACACCTCGACGCTGTCACAAACTCGATGTACGATGCGCTCAAGAACCGGCTGTTACGGAAACTCGCCGAGGAACAAGCCAAACTGGCCCGAACAAATTCACAATCTGCAGATAAACATGAGTAAATTGGCGCGGCAGTCTCATACATATGTGAAGTACACCAACGGCCAAATGAACCCCGATAACGCGCTGTCGGTATCACACCGGCAGAATGCCGGTTTACAACACGGCTGAACAACACAAGTCACACCCGCCCAAAACCCTGAGCCATGTCAACCATAGGATACGTCCACGGTTATTCCGAAAGCGAATACACGCGAATGCGTGACCAGTCAAAAACACTGGCTGAACTGTTACACTTCGACACGCGGTATCCGGCTGATACGCACGTGCTCGAAGCCGGCTGCGGCATCGGCGCGCAAACGGTTATCCTGGCCCGGAATAACCCCAAAACATACTTCACCTGCATTGATATTGCCCCCAACTCGATTGCGCACGCCCGCCAAACTGTTGCTGCACACGGTTTCAAAAACGTGAGCTTCCAAGTAGCAGATATTCTCAACCTGCCTTTTGCCGATGAATCCTTTGACCATGTGTTTGTGTGTTTCGTGCTCGAGCATCTGAACCAGCCAATGCATGCACTCCAAAACCTGAAACGTGTGCTCAAATCAGGCGGTTCAATAACAGTTATCGAGGGCGATCACGGCTCGACGTTCTTTTACCCGCGCAGTGAGCTAGCACAGCGCACCATCCAATGCCTTGTCGAGCTACAGGCGCATATGGGCGGTAACGCATTGATCGGACGCGAGCTTTATCCGCTGCTGACCCGAGCCGGGTTCAGGCAGGTTACCGTGTCACCAAGATTTGTTTATGCCGACCCGAGCAGACCCGAATGGGTTGACGGGTTCACAGAAAAAACGTTCATCGCAATGATCGAAGGCGTACGCGAGCCTGTGCTGCAGTCTGGCATCATTGACAAGCACACTTGGGAACAAGGTATTGCCGAATTGAAAGCTACTGCCGGCCCGGACGGTGTCTTCTGCTACACGTTTTTCAAGGCACTGGCTTACAAATAGGGCTGTAGCACCCTGCCACATCAAATGCCATCGGCTCAGCACCAAAACTCGCCCCGTTACTGTCCGTAAACACGGAAGAACACGTTACTCTGCTCCACCGACAAAACCATTGCATTTGTCCAGACCGGTTCACCCACATTGGTCCAAGCGACCGGGCTGGTTAACTCGTAGGTTTTCTGCACCTGGAACGGTGGCCGGCCTCCTGTCCAACTCAACAATACCTCCGAACCAATCAACTGTATTCTGAGTCGAATGGGCAAAACAGGTGTCACACGCGTTTCAACAAACCAACCCGACCCATTCCCCTGCCCGCCCGTCAGATAACCACGTGCACGGACCGTGCTCCCATCGGGTATTGACACCCCGGTAAGACGCCAACCGTTTGGTACACGTGTGCCTGCACCCAAGCTGTGCCACGTCTGGCCATCGAGCGAGTACTCGAATGTCGTGCGCCACACCTCTGGACACGACCCGGTGCGTGTCCAAAGAATTCCTGTCGTGTCAACTACAAGGTTTTCAACAGCAGGCGCAGTATTAAGCAACCTGGCTAGGTTGGTCCGTGCCTGGCCGTTAACCGTGTCGAATTCACCGCCTATCAAAATCTTGCCGTCCCACTGCAATCCGAGTGCATTTACCCACGGCCAGGCATATTCGAATGACTCAATCGCAGGATTAAAGTTCGCATCAAGCGAGCCGTCTCGATTCAGCCGGGCAACGCCGACGCGTGAGACACCGTTTACCACGCCAAATGAACCCGCAAGCACCAGCTTGCTATCCGTCTGCTGCGAAAAAGCACAAACTGCATCATTGGCATGAGCGCCGAACCTGAGGTCAACTGACCCCGCAGGATTTTGCCGGACAACATTGGTTCGTGGGCACTCATTAATATGCCGTCAGAAAGGGCTGTTTCGGAAAAAACCGACCCGGTAAATCATTCGGATTTTTGTATGGCTTTTCCCCCCCGAAAATGGCTTTTTCGATATTTTGCTAGACCGCACCTGCACAAAAAATACCTCTCCAACCACGACTCGAACTTTCCTATACACAACCGCTGCATGGCAGTGTCAACAGACCGGCCACGCCGGAGTGGCCGTTCTGCAGGCTTGGGGATTCAAGCTTGTGACCGGTTATGCATCTCCACCCATCGGGCGAGTTTCCACAACAGTTCACTCAGCCGGTTTAGGTACGCAATTATTTCCGGGTTTTTTAACTGGCCGGTTTCAGCAAGCACAACCGTTCGACGCTCAGCACGCCGACAAATCGTACGGGCAAGGTCAAGTGCCGCAGAATCCGGTGTTGCACCCGGCATTGCCCAACCTGATGGCAAGTTCGCCTCATTGGTCTTGGCAATTGCAGCATCAAGCTTTGCCGTCATCTCAGGTGTTACAGGCGAAAACCCGTCTTGAACGTACCGCGGCAGGTCCTCAACTGCAGTTGCAAGTTCGCCCATCAAAATCACAAGGTCAGCTTGGATGCTCAGCAATGTTGTACGCACAAATTCATCCTTTGTGGTTGCCCGGGCTAAACCAAGTGCCGCGTTTAACTCGTCAACACAACCGCACGCATCAAGCCGCGGATGCGATTTCGACACTTGCCGCCCATACATCAACCGTGTTTTGCCTGTGTCACCCGGTTTCGTTGGTTCTTTCATCTGCCAAAAACTTCACTCGACTGCGAATGTCTCACTTGCGTTTTAGTGGCCAAGCTGCCGGCGGGTTGAAAGGCGCGTTGTACCCGGCCTGCAAGTCTTTTAGCTCAACGATCGCGGTAATTTGCGCTTTCAACTGTACGCTTGTACTCGATCAAACCCGATGTGACCGCACGAGCCAACTCACGACGATATGCACTATCGCGTATCTTTGCGCCTTCGTCAGGATGCGACATGAACCCGGCCTCGACAAGCACAGCCGGCATTGCAGCAGCGCGCAACACCTCGAACTGCGCGCGGCGCACACCACGGTCTTCAAGCCCTGCCTCTTTAACAAGCGCGCGCTGAATACAAAAAGCCAACAAAACACTTTCGTCGTTGAACCTGCTGCCCGGGTGTGTATCAGCCACGCCAACGCGCGCACTGGTAGAACGTCCGCCGGGTGGGGTCAAACAATAAACTTCTGCACCACGAACCGTATCGCTGCCAACCGATGTTGAATTGAAATGCAGGCTCACAAACAAATGTGCCCCGCGACGTTTTGCCACTGCAGGCCGGTCCGCTAACGCCACTCTCACATCAGAATCGCGAGTTAAGACCACGCTGAACCCAGCACGTTCAAGTTGGCTGCGTAACTCACGCGCAAGCAATAGCGTGTATTTTTTCTCCTCAACCGACCCTTTGTGATAGCCCTTGTCTTTGCCGCCGTGGCCCGGGTCAAGTGCAACTACAGAAATCAAGCGCGAATTCTTCCGCGCGAAAACAACCGGCTCGATACTGGTCTGCATATCTACCAACGCAACGTATGCGTTTGCACCGCGCACGGCGACGGGATAACTCAGCCATACCTTAATGCCGTTAACTTCTACTGCACGTGAATCTGCCCGAAAAACCAGCGTAACCGACCCAGCGTTAACACGGACAACTTCACCATGTGCAACCCAGGCAAAACTGAAGCTGTTCGACCGCGCCCAATCCCTCAGCCGCACATAATCGCGTCCGAGGAACTCGACTCGCTCCAGCTTGGTTACAGGCACCCTGGCTTCAGCACCACTCGCAATCATAAGTGCCGCAACGCAAATTATCTGGTGCAACCTTGCCCGCATATTGCGCGCAGAAAATCTGGGCTACATAGCGATTCGTGCGCAAGCAAATTGGCCCGGCCAAAATTAACAAGTTTGTACGCGCACATGCGCTGACCCGACCGACAGCCACGGAAGCCTGCCAGCAACTCGGCCAGCGCTCTCGCCCCAGACCTCATCGCTTTACCGCCCGTTGCAATGGCAATGGTTAGATATAAAGCCCCGAGACGTTGAACAGAATTTGCGCTAGGCATACGAGTAATAGATGCTGAAAAAATTGGGTCCAGCAGCAGCAGGTGGGAACGCACCAATCTGGGGTTGGACCTGCCACAGCAAGGATTTGAGTTTTTCCGAGGGTGTCATATTATCCATACCGCTGCCGTCAGGAGGCTGGGCGAGCTTAAAAAGCTGCAGCCAATCGAAGGCGCAGTAAAGTATCCTGCCGAGGCGGGACAGTGTGCGCAATGAGTTAGCCCAGGTGTGTATCCCTCCCGCGTTCATGGGATGCGGGACAGCACCCCACAGTGGTCCGTGCGCCATACCAACTCTCCGCGTCTTTGCGCCTCTGGGGTTGAGCGTAGCCGCGCCCGTAAGAGCGCGGACGCCAGGATTCCAGCCCAGGAGAGGCCGAGTCTGCATAACCCACCCCGGCGCGCAGTGGACTGCCGCGCCCTACCGATTCTCTGCGCCTTTGGGCAGATTTGGCGCGCGGCCATCTTGGCCGCAGGTCTTCTGCAATCGGGACAGTCGCGCGCCGTTCTGCCCCGTAGCCGCGCCCGTAAGGGCGCGGAAAACCAAGATTCAAGCCGATAGGCTGGGCCAGTGCGAGCAACTCCGGCGCGCAGTGGACTGCCGCGCCCTACCTTACTCTCTACGCCTCTGGTGTGAAGGATTGGAGGAGAAGTTTTTGGAGCGCGGTGCTCCAGCACCGCTTTCGGTTCGGTTGGAGGGATGACTTCCACGTCGTCCAATGTTTGGCATAGCACGAGCGCACACAGCAGCCGGCCCTGACGAAGCCTTGCTCTTCAATGCAGAATTTACTGCGCCCCTTCAGGGGCGCCCTCCGTAGCCGCGCCCGTAAGGGCGCGGACGCCAGGATTCCAGCCCAGGAGAGGCCGAGTCTGCATAACCCACACCGGCGCGCAGTGGACTGCCGCGCCCTACCGATTCTCTGCGCCTTTGGGCAGATTTGGCGCGCGGCCATCTTGGCCGCAGGTCTTCTGCAATCGGGACA
>Ga0315298_1001739_pt1 | contig 38947 bp, 39 predicted proteins | sample WHS_1_MG_FD_203077 | JGI IMG/M metagenome (GOLD analysis project Ga0315298, IMG submission 203077) | Extremophilic microbial mat communities from Washburn Hot Springs, YNP, Wyoming, USA - WHS_1_MG | ecosystem: Environmental > Aquatic > Thermal springs > Hot (42-90C) | place: USA: Wyoming... | reverse complement strand
TGGTGCATGCTAGGTTGGGGGTAGCACAGCAAAACTCAGGGAAGCTGGTGGCTTTGATTAGACAGCGAGCGAAGCAGATAGCTGAGGAGAATGACCTGCTCTACATAATCAGTGATGGTCCGCCGGGGATCGGCTGTCCTGTCATTTCGTCGCTCTCTGGAGCGGACCTGGCTCTGCTGGTTACGGAGCCAACGCTTTCCGGGATACACGATTTGGAGAGGGTACTGGGTGTTTGCCGCCATTTCAATGTTCCTGCAATGGTCTGCATCAACAAATACGACATCAATGAGGAGAATACACGTATAATCGAACACTATTGCCTCAGCCAAGGAATAAGTGTTGCTGGCAAGATACCATTTGATAGTGTGTTTATTAAGTCGATTGCGCAGGGAATTCCGGTGGTAGAGAGCAATTCAAGCGACGTGGTCAAGCAATTAGAATCGCTGTGGTGGCGAGTTATTGCATCCCTGGGCTAGTCATAGGAGGTTTCAGATATGCCGATCTACGAGTTTAGATGCCAGAATTGTGGTAAGATATTCGAGTATTTAGTGCGTGATTCCAGCAGGACAACATGCTGTCCGGACTGTGGCAGCGATGGGGTGGAGAAACTAATTTCGGCATCTTACATAATGAAAACAGGGTCGCAAGTACCGGGTACAACATGCTGTGGAAGTACAGAGCGTTGCGATGCATCGCCGTGCTCTGTGGATGGAGGGTGTCATCGCGACCGAAGGAGGTGACCCTTTGTGAAGCCGATAAATCTTGACCCGAGATATTCCACACCCGAGGTGCCTGGCAAATGCTTAAAATGTCTGGCTGAGCAGGAAATGAATAATTGCCTCCTAGAGCTGCTGAGACAGGGAGGGGCAGGCAATCAGGAACCGGAAGAGAGGTTCGAGGCGCTGGTGAATTTTTTGAAATCTCCGGAATCCCAGAAGTTACGGGATGAAGCAGAGCGGTACCTTGCTGAAGGTAAGCAGGTGAGCCTAAATATTTATCTGGAGGAAGGGAAGGCCGTTTACCGTCTCAAGGTAAAAGACTAAGTATAGGAGGTGCAGAGATGAGATTTGCTGTCCCATTAACTGGCGGCATGTTATCGCCACATTTTGGACACTGTGAGCAGTTCGCTCTGATAGATGTGGACCCGGCCAAGAAGGTCATCACAAGGAAGCACGTCATAGATTCACCAGGGCACCAGCCGGGCTTCCTGCCCACATGGCTGGCGGAGCAGGGGGTCTCGGTGGTATTGACGGGTGGCATGGGGCCTAGGGCTCAGGCGCTATTCCAGCAGAACCGGATCAAGGTGGTTATTGGAGTGATGGAAAGCAATCCTGATAGGGCTGTCTTAGACTACCTGAACGGCAAACTTGTGGTAGGTGACAATGTCTGTGACCACTAGGGGAGGTGGCTCAGGTGCGTGGTGGATTTATGGCCGCTTCCGTTTGCGAAGCAGCCTCTGGAGCGATAATGGCATGGGGGGACGATAATGTCGGTGGAAAAGTGCGCGATTGCCGGGAAAGGGTTGCGGCTTCATTTCTGGCTAATGTCTTTGAGTTATAAGCTCAGGGACTTAGTGTTGCCCCGTACTGAGATTTTGAAGGAAGCAGGCATAGAGGAGGGGTATCGAGTACTCGATTTCGGCTGCGGGCCTGGGAGCTATGTGTTGCCTGTTTCCAGACTCGTGGGCGAGCGTGGGGTAGTCTATGCTGTGGACAAAAACCCTTTGGCTATTGCCACGGTCAATAGGCTGATAGCCAAAAACCGGCTAACTAACGTACGCACTATCCTGTCTGATTGCAATACTGGACTGCCGACTGAGAGTATTGATGTGGTGCTGCTGTACGATGTAATTCATGATCTGGGCAACCGCCGCAGTGTACTGGCAGAGTTGCATCGGGTGCTAAGGAGGCAAGGGGTATTATCGGTGAGTGACCATCATTTGACCCGTGGCGACATAATATGCGCGGTAAGCGACGGCGGGCTCTTCGAACTCTCCACGGAGGGCAGAAGGACATACCGTTTCACAAAGACAGTTACAGAACCGGAGGAAAAGCGTGATAAAGAGGGAACAAGTATTGAAAGCCCTTGAGGAGGTCCTGGTACCAGGGGTGAGACGCAGTGTATGCAGCCTTAACCTGGTGAGGCGAGTGGATGTCTCTGACCGGAAGGTGGATATCCAGCTTGCGTCAGCGGCGCTGAATCAAGGGTCACAGGAGTGGCTTAAGGCAAAGGTGCAAGATGTCGTGGGGAAGACGCCTGAAGTAGACGAGGTAAATGTCGAATTTACGGAAATAAAGCCAAAGGAGCTCAACGAGATCGGAAGTGTTATCGCGGTGATGAGTGGCAAGGGGGGTGTGGGGAAATCGCTGGTGAGTAGCCTGGCGGCAGTGGGGCTGGCGCGGAGCGGTTTTGAAGTTGGGATACTTGACGCTGATATCACTGGGCCGAGTATACCCAAGATGTTCGGCATTGCTGAACGGCCTGAAGGGAGCGAGAGCGGGATTTTGCCAGTGCTGACCAGGTCAGGAATTGAGATTATGTCTGTAAACCTACTGTTGCCGCATGAGGACGATGCGGTCATTTGGAGGGGACCTCTCATCGCCAAAGCAATCACACAATTCTGGGAAGATGTCCTGTGGGGGCGGCTGGACTATTTGATAGTCGACCTGCCACCGGGGACAGCCGATGCGCCCCTTACAGTGCTGCAATCGCTGCCAGTATCGGGTGTGATTATAGTTTTCAGCCCTCAGGAGCTGGCGGCAATGGTGGTGCGGAAAGCAATTAAGATGGCGCAAGAAGCGATGCACATACCTATTCTGGGGGTCGTGGAAAATATGAGCTACTTTGTTTTACCCGAAACAGGTAGAAAGCTAGAGGTCTTCGGCAAGAGCCGGGCTGAGGAGATGGCGAGCCTTGCCGGTGCGCCTTTGCTGGCGCAAATACCCCTTGACCCACAGCTAGCACAGCTTTGCGATGAGGGCAAGGTGGAGCGCTACCAGGCGGACTTTTTGTCCAACTTCGCTGATGCCATTGTGAAGGCAGTAAAAGCGAGAGCGAAATAGAAGGAGCCAATATGAAGATCTCAGTTTGTGGCAAGGGGGGCAGTGGAAAGAGCGTTGTTACCACATTGCTGGCGTACGAGTTCAAGGGACGTGGTTACGGTGTCCTGGTAGTGGACTCTGACGAGTCTAACTCGGGACTTTTCCGTATGCTGGGCTTCGCTGAGCCGCCGGTTCCCATTATGGAGATGGTCGGTGGCAAGGCAGGACTTAAGGAGAGGATGAGCCAAGGGTCTTCGGCCAGCAAACGAGCGACGAAGGCAGAAGTATTGAGTCTGAAGAAAATCCGCATGGGTGATATCCCGCCGGAGTACATCAAACAAAGGGATGGGTTGAGACTGATAAACATCGGTAAAATACTTCAAGCGCTCGAGGGTTGTGCTTGCCCTATGGGGGTGCTGAGCCGCGAGTTTCTGGCTAAACTATCCCTTAACCGAGACGAGATAGCTATTGTGGATATGGAGGCTGGTGTAGAGCATTTTGGCAGGGGTGTCGAAACCAGCATTGACGATGTGTTAGTGGTGGTGGAGCCGTCTTTTGAGTCTGTGGAGCTGGCTGGGAAAGTAAAGCAGCTGGCTGCTGATGCCGGAGTAAGGAGCGCTCACGCGGTTCTCAACAAAGTAAGCTCGAACAGGATGGCGGCAAAGCTGGCAAGTGAACTGTCTAAGAAGGGCTTGAGCGTTATCGGAACTATTTATGCTAGCCCTGATATCTTTGAGGCTTGTCTGGAGGGTCGCAGTCTAGACGGGATAGCGGTAACAGGCATTGAAGAAATTGTGGATAGTCTGTTACGAAGGGCTGAAGTCCGGCTTTGAGGGCATAACATGTGTGTGGCTACTGTATATATCGAGTCCGATGGCGAGCTTAAGGAATTGATGTCTGAGGTAATCCGGATAGATGTGGAAGGGCACAAGCTCCGGCTGACCAACCTGTTCGGCCAGGAAGAGTGCATCGAGGGCGAGTTAAAGAGCATCGATTTCTGGGAAGAACACTTGGTTGTGGTACAACCCAGCAAGTGAAACTCTGTCTTGAAATGCGCCTGGCGAGAACCTCAGAAACGGGCTAAACTGTGCCATGTCTTTGGAAACGGAAAAGCTGGCAGGAGGATTTCAGAAACAAGCAATGGCGGGCTACAATGAGATAGTCATTGACCATGCACAAAATCCAAGAAATGTGGGCAGCATCCCAGAAGCTGATGGTTTTGCCAAGATAACCGGCCCCTGCGGCGATACCATGGCGATATGGCTGCGGGTCAGGGGTAATGTGGTCGAGGAAGCTACCTTCTGGACCGATGGCTGCGGGGCAACTATTGCGGCTGGTAGTATGGTCACTGAGCTAGCGAGGGGCAAGAGCATTGCCGATGTCTTGAGGATAACCCAGGACACGGTGTTGCAGGCTCTGGGAGGCTTGCCGGAAGAAAGCGCCCATTGCGCACTGCTGGCGGCTAATACCATAAAGGAGGCAGTGAAGGACTACCTGTCCACTAAGAACGAGCCGTGGAAACGCGCGTACCGGAAGGCACCATGGTAGAGAACCCGATGTCTTTCAACATGGTGCAGGTGGAATATGGCGATACTTAGGGTGCGAAGTGAGCTTTGCTTGGGCTGTGGGCTTTGTGCTGAAGTCTGTCCTAAAGCGGCTATTTCTTTTCGCCGGGGTTATGCTCATGTAGACGAGCAGCGCTGCAATAACTGTCGACATTGCCTCGAGGTTTGCCCCCAGTGTGCTATCTTTGAAGTGGTGCCGGCATCGTATACCCAGTTGCAGGAAATGGTCGGCTCGCTGAGATGGAGGGCACAAGTGATTATAGACAAGCTTGATTCCATGATTACTTTGAGAAAGGATGGAAGTGATGTTACGGATAATAACGCTGAGTGAGAACACTGCTATTGTTGGGGACTTTTTAGGCGAGTGGGGGCTGAGTGTGCTTATCGAGATGGACGGAGTGATGGTGCTGTTTGATTCCGGGAGCGGGAGGTCGGTGGTTCATAATGCTGATAGCCTGGGTATTGACTTACGAAGGGTGGACAAGATAGTGCTTAGCCACGGACATTATGACCATACTGGCGGCTTGCGAGAGGTGCTACGGCGGATGAGGAAACAGGTCGAAATAATAGCCCACCCCGATATTTGGGAAGCGAAGTATGCCCGAGGGAGAGGGAGCCAGCGCGCCAGGTACATTGGCATACCGTTCCAGAGGCGCGAGCTAGAGAGTCTTGGCGCCAGTTTCTGCCTGACCAAGGAACCGGTCGCTATAAGCGAATCGGTCTTGACTACGGGTGAGATACCCATGGTGACCGATTTCGAGCGGGTTGATGAGATACTCTACGTTGAGCGTGATGGCGAACTGAAACCAGACGCTCTTGCCGATGACCAGGCGCTGATAATCAAGACGGTGCAGGGGCTGGTTGTGGTCCTGGGCTGTGCCCACCGTGGCATGATAAACACTCTGTGCCATGCACAACGCCTTACTAGTGTTTCGCAAATACATACCGTAATCGGTGGCTCTCACCTCATCGGTGCTTCCGAACAGCAGCTACGAAAAACAATAGCCGTTTTGGAGGAGCTGGATATATGCAGGTTGAGCCTGTGCCATTGCACCGGGCTGCAAGCCATCAGTGTGCTCGCTAACGAGTTTGGCAGCAGGTTTGTATTCAATACAGTGGGCACTGTTATTGAGTTGAGCTGACCTGTTGATGCTCCAGCTAGTCAAAGAGCAGTGCAGTGCGGTGGATAGACTTTGGGAATTTGGTGAAACCTAGGGCTTTGGTGACCTGTTCTGGTCTGCCGGAGCCATGTTCATCACAGCGCAACCTCATGCCCAGTACGCACAGCGAATCACGATGTTCGATAAGCCATAGGTCTTGAATGAGGGCACGGAGGTCGTAATGTCGGGGGCCGGTGTCCCGCATATGTTGCCAGGGCAGTTTTTCCGTTTTGAGGAGCGCGTCTAAGGACTGCTGCACCTCTGCCGCAGTTCTTTCGGTCTCTATTTCCACCCTGTATTCAGCGGACTTTACCTGCGATTGTAGCGATGGCACCTTAAGCCCTATCTGCCAGACTTCGAGAAGTTTGATGCCTTGAGGCAGTTGCTCCGTGACCTTTGCTTTGAAGAACTGCGGGGTTATCCAGCGGGAGAGATGGATGTCCATGAGCTCTGCCTCGCTGGTGATGCCCACTGCCAGTGGTGCTGCCAGTGATAGCTGCGGGTGCGGGGCATAGCCCTGGGAATAGGCCAAAGGTATTCTGGCACGCCGCAACGCCCTTTCCCAGAGCCTCATCAAGTCCAGGTGGGAGAGGAACTTCAGTTCCTCACCGCGGCTAAATTTTATCCGCAGACGCTGCATCCTTTTCCTTGGTTATCAGTATTCTCTCCACCTTTCTACCACGCATTTCTAAGATTGTCAGCTTCAGGTTCTTATATTGCAAGTGTTCGCCCTGTTTGGGGATGCGCCCCAAGTGACTGAGGATAAACCCGGCCACAGTCTCGTAATCGCCCGTTGGTAAGTTAAGCTCCAGCTCCTCGTTGACCTCTTCGATCTTCAGTCCGGCATCTATTTCGAATGTATTGGCATCGATGGTGACGAAGTCTTTTTTCTTGCTGGCGAGCTCATCGCCGATCTTGCCCATTATCTCGGCAGTGAGGTGCTCGAGCGTAGCGACGCCCACAACCCCTCCGTACTCATCGATAACGATTACCATGTGGTAGTTGTTGTCTCTCATTTCTGCCAGCAGTTCCCCCAGCTTCTTCGTCTCGGGGACAAAATATACCGGCCGTATCAGATGATCCAGGGAGCTATCCTTGCTCAAGGAATCGTTAGCTTGTGCCATGAGTACATCTTTAATGGAAATTACGCCGATGACGTCGTCGATGGTCTCCCTGTAGACGGGGAATCGCGAATAGGGAAAGCGGCGATAAGCCTCCAAGAATTCAGCAAGGGTAGAACCCTGCTTCAACCAAGCTACTTCGGTCCTGGGCTGCATCACATCCTTCACCGGGCGGTCAGCGAACTCGAACGCTTTGTGCAGCATTTCAGCTTCTTCTTCCTTCCAGATGCCCTGTTCTTCACCTACTTCTATGGCGGTGTGGAGTTCTTCTTCGCTGACGATAGGCTTGAGTGGGTTGTCCTCGCCAGCCAGTTTGGTGAACCTTATGCCGATGTGGTTAAGCACATAGACGAAAGGATAGAAAATATAGGATACGACTTCGATGGGGCCGGCATAGAGTAAGGCCAGTCTCTCCCTGAAGCGCACTGCTAGACTTTTGGGGATAAGTTCAGCAAAGATGAGTGTTATCACCGTGATGATTATAGTGGCCAGAGCCAGGGCAAGGTTTTGTTCCCAGATGGACACCGCTATAATGGTTCCCAGCGTGGCGACGGCGGTTTCAAACAGGTTAATGCCGAAGAGGACGGTGGCAAGGAACTTTTCCGGGTTCTCCAATATCCTGGCGACGGTCTTTGCCTTGGGGTGGTTGGTGCGCACCAGATGTTCTAGTCGCAACCTCTGTATGCTGACAAAAGCAGTCTCAGCGCTGCAGAAGAACGCTGCCGCAAGCAGGCAAATAAAGAAAAGAGTTAAGTATAAACCAGTTGCCTCTTCCATATATGAACCTGGCCAAGTGTGTGACCAGGTTACCAATACCATCATAGCATTGGCTAGCTATAGTGTCAAAAAGGGCGCTTGTCCTGTTGCCGTTTCCCTGGTAGGATAGAGCTAGTACAACTCAGCCAGTGCGTCTACGATGGTGGAAGTAGAACTCTTACCCGACCTTTCCCACTGCATAGAGACGGTAGCGAAGAAAGAGTATGAAGACACAGTGCGGCGCTTCCTCGCTGGCGGTGGTGATGTGCTGCTTGAGGAAAGGTTGTCGTTGCTGCGTGACTTTCTCGAGGAGGCTGACTTTAGAGAGCTACGCCGCCAGAGCGAGGAGTATTTATTACAGGGGAGAAGGGTGAAGTTCGTGCTCTACCGTGAGGCAGGTGAGCTCAGGTATAAATTGACGGCATGTTAGCCCGATGAAATCTATGGTTGGCTTCACGAGCCCCGCTTCTCATAATCGGGACACCACACGGCGTGGGGGCGTTCCGGATGGTGGCAGGCGCTACGCCAGTCCCACTTGCAACTATCGCACAGTATTGGGTTTATCCCCAACGCCGTTTTCAGCCTGATTTTCATCCTGTCTATCCAGTTGGGGCGGGACTTCCTTGCCACGACTATCTCTCTTTTTCTGATTAGGACCTATCTAGCTGGAGGGACAGTTTACCCGTACGGCAGTAGCATGTCAAGGCTCCGATGGACTCTACTATTATAATCGTCTGGAAAACTACCTGGTTGGGAACGTCAAGGTGGTGACAATGTCGGAACGGAGAATCAATAACACCTGGAGAGGTTTGCCGCCATGGCCAAAGCCCGGGTGGTAGCACCACTGTGTTACTTAGTGAGGCGTTTCAAGTTTGGGAAAGTTAGGCAGAGAAAAGCCCGGTGGAGAGGAAAGACGAGATATGAATACACTGCTGGAAAATCATTCCGGGATGAAGTCATCTTACTAGGCCAAATAGGAGGCGAGGGAGCTCGACCGGCAGCCGAGTCGAGCAGAGGCAACTAAATTTTTGAGATGGGAAAGTTATCTCCGAAATCAAATCAGCAGAGGATGCCGAGCGGACCGGACGGAGGAGCACATTAAAAAGTTAAAGCACTTGCGTTGGCCGACCCTGAATCATTTTGACAAGGGTATAAATGGGACAACCCGGAGGCGCGCTGTTCGTATTAAGGAGAAAAAATCTGTTTACCGCTCAGGCGGGCAATAAAGATTGGTTATTTTGTGGGCCAGGAGCCCCATAGCTTGACCTGGCCACAATGGGTACACTTGACAAAGAATGCCAAGAAACCCTGACTGTTACAGGAAGTACAACGGAAGTTCTCAGCAAACTGAGCCATCGTTAGGCTGCCATTTGGTTGGTATTTGATTCTGCTGACTGCCTTCTCTAGTCTATCAAGGCGGTTCGTCAGCTCTGTTATTTTTTCGGTGAGCGCTTTGATGTTGTCTGGTGTAGGTAGAGACGATGGTTGGGGATGAGGTGATCTAGTCTGGCTCGGTGCCACCTTCTCTTTGGCGGTTCCCCGTGCCGGGGCGACCGATTCCATAAGAGCGTCTATTTCACTTTGTGATAGGACTTTATCGTCGGCCATTAGAAGTAATCCAGAATCTTTACTACAAACTTGGACTGGAATTCTGGTTTTGAAAGATCGACATCGTATGGTTTTTCCAGTATACCTTCTCCGGGGCGGTAACATATGCGAACCACGGGCCTGCCTATGAATCCACACCTAGAGTCCGAGATAATGCCCACTTCTTTAGTGTTCAGCTCGACAGTCAGACCCGCTGGGTAGCAAGGTATCTGTCTGACAAAAGCGTCCACCAGTTGGGGATTGAAGTATTCGCCGCTAAATGCCATGATGAATTCGATAGCTTCGTGTGGCATGTATATCTTGTTTTTTCCCGGGCTGACCGAGATCAATTCAGTATAGCTATCGGCAATTGCAAGCAACTGCGCCAGCGGTGATATTCTGGTACCTCTCAGTCCTAAAGGGTATCCGCTCCCATTCCACCGTTCGTGATGCTGCATGATGGCGGTAGCCACAGTAGTAGTCTTACCGTTAAACTGCTGTAAAAGCTTATGACCGCGTGTGGGGTGTTCACGAATTCTTGCCAAATCGTCTTTTGTCAGTTCACCCGGTTTATGCAGGATTTCTTCGGGCAATTCTGCATAGCCAATGTCTTTAAGCATGGCTGCAATTCCGAGACTTGCTAGCTGGCTTTTGTCCCATTTCAATTTGTGGGCTACTATCAGCGAAAGGATAGCAGTCTTCACTGGTTGCACATAGATAAAGTCTTTACGAGATAAGATACCTGCTACCGATGGTTCTCCCATTGGTGAGAAGGACAGGTGCTCTATCATAGCATTAACAACACTGCTGATATTGCGTATCCCTTCTATGGTCAAGCGTCCTCTAATGCGGGTCTCGATCATCAGTTGCCGTAGCGCGGCGGATGCTCTCCCTTCAATTTCTGGTGGTATGATAGGCAGGGCAACGATATCGCTGACACGGTTGTCCTGAATAAACAATTCGCTAATTTTCATCCGGGCTAGTGTCTTCAGGTTGTGCTCATCCAGTCTGACCCCTGTGTCCAGCAGTTTCTCTCCGTAGGGGTCGAACACCGGATACCCCAGTATCATGCCTGGCCTGGCATATTTCATGGATATGCGTCTCATCTATTGGACTCCCGAGCTGCTGCTAACGTTGGTGTTCTTGAAGTTACCGCTAGACTCTTGCTGGCTGTTGCTCTTTGATAGAAGCAATTGTGATACAACAAATTGAAGCCAAAACGGGCTGGGTCTAGAATGATCTCAGTAGCACCGAGAAACAGGAAACCGTTTGGTTTAAGGGCGTGGTGAAATCTATGTAAGAGCTGGCATTTTGCTTCCTCAGTAAGATAGATGAGCACATTACGGCAGATGATGAGGTCGAATCCTGAGCCTATGAAATCTTTCGTCAAGTCATGTTGCTTGAAGACCACGCTCTGGCGTATCTCGTCTACCACCTTGTAGCCATTCTCGGCGACAACGAAGTATTTATCGAGGAATGTCTTGGGTACATTCTTAACCTCAGCAGCACTGTAAGGGCCACCATTTCTAGCCTTTTCCAGACACTTCAGGTCGATGTCGGTTGCCAGTATCCGGTGGCAAGACGATGGCGCTAGATGATCCAGAATCATAGACACCGAGTACGGCTCGGCACCATTTGAACAACCGGCGCTCCAGATGTTCAGTCTGGTACAGCGCCTCAGCATTATCGGCAGAATATCTGTCATCAGCAGGCTGAAGTATTTTGGGTCGCGGAAGAACTCGGACACGTTTATCGTCACGAAATCCTTTAGCCTTTCTACCATGGTGGGGTCGCGCTCGAGCGAAGAGCAGAACTGTACGACATCTTGAAACTCCATATTGGACATAAAGTGTTCAAGACGACGACGCATTTGGTTACTTTTGTATTGGCTCAAATCTATGTCAGTCAGTTTGAGGATTTTGCTTATCAGGTAGAAATACTCCCTATCGGTCACGGTCTCCTCGCTGTAGCCTTACGCGTCGGGACTTTCTCCAAGCAGATGCTTGTGAGCTTAGCAGCCATCTGGTGAATTGGGACTATATAATCAGCGTGTCCTGCCTTAATCACACTCATGGGCATTCCGTTTACTGTGCATGTCGACTCATCTTCGACGATGACCATGCCTCCTGCTGCCTTGATCAGAGCAGCCCCGGCGGTTCCATCGATACCCATACCTGTCAAAATCACGCCTACTGAGCGGTTGCCGTATGCGCTAGCTACAGATTCCATAGTGATGTCGGCGCAAGGCCGAACCCCAAGCACAGGTGGACCCCTATGCAGGTGTAAGTGTCCGTCAGTGACAATCATGTGATAGTCGCCCGGGGCAACAAATACTCGTGAACGCAGTATTTCATCGCCGTCTTGTGCTTCCCTAACACGCAATATTGATATGCTATCAAGACGTTCGGCGAGAGATCTGGTGAACAGGGAAGGCATGTGCTGCACTACCAGAATTGCTGCATCGATATCGGCTGGCAAGTTTGGGATTACTTGCATTAAGGCCCGTGGGCCGCCTGTGGACGAGCCGATGACTACCACTCGATTTGGGTTCTTAGCCCCCTGCGCTTCATGGGGCGCTTTGAATGGTTGTGCAGTGCGGAGCAGGCGAGGTTTTAGGTTCTTTAAAGTGGTTGTCTTAGCTGCCAGCTTTATTTTGGCGATCAAATCTGCCTTTGATTGGGCGTCGCCCAGGGGGCTGAGAACCGACGGCTTGAGGAAAAAGTCCACAGCACCCAGCTCCAGCGCTCTTATGGTTACTTCTGCATTGCTGGTAGTCAATGCGCTGAGCATGACGACCGGAGTCGGTGACTCTTCCATTATATGTTGCAGAGCTGTGAGCCCGTCCATTTCCGGCATTATGATATCCATGGTGACCACATCGGGACTCAATCTCTTTACTTTTTCAATGGCATCGATGCCATCTTTGGCTAAGCCGACGATCTCTATCTCAGGGTCGGTTTGCAGTTCTTGGGCTATTACAGAGCGTGCGAACCCTGAATCATCTACAATTAGTACCTTTATCTTGTTGATGTTCGTTGGTTTCTTGTAGCCAGCTATCATTTGTTTATAAGATTTCTTTTAGCTCAGCATCTTTTTCACCGCTGCGAGCACTCTTTCAGGGTCGAACGGTTTTACTACAAAGTCTTTAGCGCCCAATTTCAAGGCTTCGATTACGATCGATTGCTGACCCATGGCGGTGACCATAGACACTCGGGCGTTGTTATCCAGTGCCATCAGTTCTTTCAAGGCTGTTAGCCCGTCCATATCGGGCATAGTGATATCCAGTAGAACCCCGTCCGGTTTGAATTCTTTGTACTTGGCTATGGCCTCCGCACCATTAGAGGCTTCGATTACCCTGTAACCATTCTCGGTTAGTAGTTGCGAACACCTCAGCCTCATAAATGCAGCATCATCGACGACCATTATCGTAGCCATGGCATACCCTCCATTATTGGACTGATTTGTGTCTCGGTCACGAGTGTTACTGCTTTACCTCGCATATCACAGTTCTTTAGGTCTTGCGCCGACGCTTTGCACAATTACTTTGCCCGTAGCAAGATACATTCGGACAGTGCGTCCTTTCTCACCACCAGTGTCCATCGCAGCGATTGTGAGTTTCTCTTTTTCCAGTGCAGCTAGCACCTGTTCTACATTCTTGTCGCCAATCTTGAAGGTTCCATCGAAACCGGGCGCTGTTGATATCCTGGCACCACCAACTACCTTTATCACCAGCCGTGATTTGTCCCCGCCGAGTTTCGTTATTTCTTCCAGTAGAGCTGGGATTGCGATATTGGCATATTTTGAGGGAGCAGTGGCAGTAGTCTTTTCCCCGCAGGGTAAGACCACATGTGCCATACCTCCGACTCCGGATACAGGGTCGAAAGCGCATACTGCAACACAAGAGCCTACACCCAGGCAGGTGAGTACTGTCGAAGGCTGTTTGCTCACTGCAAGTTCGCCCATCCCCACGATGATTTCAACGTCGTCTTGCATTGGTTTCTCCGTGTTGTAGAGTTGCTGGTTCATTTCTGTTCACTAATCTGTTTTCTCCTCGATAGCCGGAATGGGAACTATGAGGAACTTGCCCTCAATTTGCTTATCCGGTGTGCCAAATCTGGCTGCTATGATCGGCGTCTCATCGCCTTGCTCTAATACATGTGACAAGGGCACGTCCAGAATTGCTCCTGCCATGTCCACCATTACCGCCGGTGGGGAGGGGAGTAAGGACATCCCTGCCCCTTCGGCCAGAGCATTCAGGAAGAACGAGCCCATGAGGTTTCCCACCTCGCCCAGGACCGACTGTTCCATTTCGGAGAGCTGAAGCATCGATACCGGGGCTTGTCCTAGCAGCATGGTGATCAGATCTGCGGCGACCTTGGGCTCATAGCCCACAAACATGTGCCCGGCTCTGCCTTTGATTTGTAGATATACGCCTACTATCAGGGACTCTGGCCCTCCAAACTCGTACGCCACATTCCTCACTTTGACATTCTTAATGTCGAAGGCGAAGATCTGGATTTCTTTGCCGACCATTCCTGAAAGCCCTGATATGGCATTGCTTATTGCTTTGTTCATCAGCTTAGTTGTCTTGGCAGTCATTCGCTCCTCCAGATAGACTAACTAGTTTTTCCGTCAGCCAATCTTTACTAGCCTGTCATCGTGTCTACTATTCAAGCCTGCATATTCTTGGCGACGATATTTATCGCCCACTGCTGTGCTGAGGAGTGTGGCGATGTCTAACACCAAGGTGATATTGCCATCACCCAGAATGCTGGCACCTGCTATTCCCCTGGTACCCTGGAGATAATTGCCTAGCGATTTCAGTACGATGTCTTGCTGTCCCTTTAAAGAATCCACAATGAGACAGGCTTTGAGGTCTCCACCTTTCACAATCACTGCGTCTAATTCGCCGTCTTGGGCGCGGTCGGGTTTTTCCCAACCGAACATCGTTGTTAGGTCGAGTACTGAAAGTACCGTATCCCGCCACATGATGACCTTACTTCCTCTAATAGTCTTGAGGTTGTGGGCGGGTAATTTTGCGGCTTCTACAACATCTGCTAGAGGTATAGCGCATAGAGTACCACCGGCCTCGACTAAAAGCGCCGACAGGACTGCCAGCGTGAGCGGTAGGAGCAGAGTGAACCGTGTGCCCTTGTTTTTTTCTGAACTTACCATGACTGTGCCTCGCAGGGCTTCTATATTGGTTTTGACCACATCGAGACCTACACCTCTTCCCGAGACCTCGGTGGTTCTCTGCGCTGTGGATACCCTGGGCACGAATATTAATTCGATTGCTTCAGTATCGGTCAGTCGGGCTGCCTTTTCGGCGGTGATGATGCCCTTCTCCACCGCAGCCTGCTTGATGCTTGCAGGATCAAGCCCTTTGCCATCGTCTGAAACTGTGATTACGATGTGATTTTGTTCGTGGTATGCTGAAAGCGTTATTTTGCCAGTTTCTGGCTTACCTATTGCTACGCGCTGCTCTGGTGGCTCGATGCCGTGGTCTACAGCGTTCCTGAGCAGGTGCACCAACGGGTCCTTGATGTGTTCGATGATGCTCCGGTCGACCTCGGTCTCTTGGCCTTCGATGATAAAGTCTATTTTCTTACCAGCTTTCCGTGCCAGGTCTCTGACCATGCGAGGGAACCCGGTGAACACTATTTCAAGCGGGAGCATCCTAATTTTCATGATGTCTTGTTGCAACATGCTGACTACTTTCCCTGTCTGAATCATGCTCCGTTCCAGTTCATCAATGATCTCGTCGCCCCTGTACTTCGTTTCCAAAAGCTTGCTTAATTGTGCAAGGCGGTTGCGATTTACCACCAGTTCACCCACCTGCTCCATAAGACTATCGAGGCGCTCAATGTCTATTCTTACGCTCTGCCTAGTCTTACCCATAGTCTTCTGCAGGGGTCCCGTCACGGTCGTCGGGGGGATGATGGGCTCCTCGTCTTCCCAATATCGCTCAGTGATGCGCAGTTCTAGTAGCTCTGGCACCGCGGATATTTTCTTATGCAGTTCCGTCTCCTCTGCCCGGGTGGCAAGCAACAGTTTGATGCTGAAATCTGCCTTACCCTCTTCGATTTCCTTCTGTGTTGGTACAGAACAGATGAGTTCTCCCAGACTGGATGCTTCGGCAAGTATCTGAAAGCAACGAACAGCATGCCAGGAGCTGTTTTTGTCTATCTGGGCAGTGACTAGAAACACGTTATAACCGGCTGCGAGTGCTGCTTGTACCTTTTGTTTGGTCTCGGTGCCCTGGAGCATCTTCGTGGCTTTCCACTGCAGATGCTGCCCATACGGCGGAGAAGCACCACCTTTTTCCAGAGTTTTCCTTAGCATCGATATGGCCAGTGAAATGTCGACTCCGTCATTGCGCGAGGACTCCAGTTCCTCTTTAAGCGCTTTCAGAGTGTCAAGGCTGGTGAGGAGTGTATCTATCAATTCCGCATCAACTGAGCGCGTCCCTTTTCGCAGCTCATCGAACACGGCTTCCATAGCGTGTGCAAGCTCCGACATGCGCTGATGTCCTATCATGGCTGCGGAGCCTTTGATAGTGTGGGCGGCACGGAAGATCTCGTTCAAAAGCTCAGGGGTTATCCCGCCGTGCTCCAGTTTCACAATATCCTCATCAAGTAATTGGAGCAGCTCTTCGGTCTCCTGTAAGAATATGGCCAAGTCCTCCCGTACCAGATTAGCCGCGAAATCCAAACGAGTCCTCCTTGGCTTTTCGATTCGGCTCTAGCCGGCTTCGATTACTGTTGCTGTTGCCTTTAGTTTTTCCTCCTCCTTTGTCTTTGCAGCCGCTGGGCTTGTTGCCTGCTCGGTTTTTTTGCCGGCCATTACAGGTGCGAGCGCGTCTTCCTTGGAAAGGACCCTGTTCAGGTCAAGCAGTACGATCATGTCACCATCGCGCTTTGCGATTCCAAGCATGTAGTCCGATGCAGTGGTGATGATAATATTTGATGGCGGTTCCACAGCATCAGCCGGTATGCGCAGGACTTCGGTAACGGCATCGACGATTATGCCTACGCTTTCGCCATTGCTGTCCACCACCATAATGCGGCTTTCCTTGGTCTGTTCAATGTCTCCTAGGCCGAGCCTTTTACGCATGTCAACGATGGGTACAACCTTGCCTCTGAGGTTGATTATGCCTTCCACGAAGAAAGGCGCTTTAGGTATTCTGGTGACAGGTTGCATCCTGATGATCTCGTACACCGAATTGATGTCTACGGCGTATTTCTCGCCGGCTATGGTGAAGAGGACAAGGTGCTTTTCATTTGTAGGACCGTTTGTAGGCATTTTGGAACCCCCTTTTTGCCGCCTGCTCCGTAACTCATGTCTCCCGACCGGACTCAACCTTTACACCGACGATTGTCTCTTTCAGTAATCTCTCGCCTGTTCTTCTGCCGCTCCCGTTGCCTCCGTTGCTGCTGACTTTGAACAGAGAGACCGTGCTCTGAAGTTCCCTTGCCATTTCCGTGAGCATCTGGGATGCTGCGACTACTTGCTGAACCTGTGCGCTCATTTCTTCGGCTGAAGCTGCCATCTCCTCAGCAGCGGCACTGTTTTCCTCCACCACGCCGGCCACATTGCTGATGTTATCGAGCACCTCATCCTTATTTGCTACCATCTGTGTGGCAGCCACGGAGTTTTCCTCTGCGGCCTTGCTCACATTATCTATGACCTTTACCATCTCGCTGGCGGAGGCGCTAACTTGCTGAGCGGCCGCTGAGATCTGTTCGATTTGTTCAGATACAGCTTTGGCGGCATCCAGTATTCTGTTGAGGGCTTGGCCTGCCTCATTGGCTATGTTCACGCCCTCTTCTGTCTGGCTGGCACCCTCTTTAGCTGCTGTAATCGATTCGGCTACACCTTTCTGTACCGTACTGACGAGGTTGGCGATTTCCTTAGCCTCCTTAGCTGTGCGCTCAGCCAACTTTTTCACTTCGTCGGCGACAACGGCGAAACCGCGCCCTTGGTCGCCTGCCCGCGCAGCTTCAATGGCCGCGTTGAGGGCGAGAAGGTTGGTCTGTGCTGCTATGTCCTCGATTACTGATATCATTCTGCCGATTTCTTCGGAATGACGTCCGAGCTCGTTAATTTTTTCGCTCATATGGTTGACTACGTTGCGCACCTTGTACATCGCTTTGATGGTGGTATCGACCGCCATAGTACCATCTTTAGCTAGCTGTGTCGCCTGCTCGGCATTTCTGGCAGCTTCCTGGGCATTGCTGGCAGAGTGTTCGGAAGCTTTGCTCACCTGCTGGACTATCAGGGAGGCCTGTGCCACGGCTCTAGTTTGCTCCTGACTAGCCTTGGCCACCATATCTATGGCTTTGGATAGCTGTTCCAAAGACATTCTCACTCTGCCGATGCCTCTGGACTGCTCTTCAGCACCTTTGGCTATTTGCTGGCTTACGTTGGCTATCTGGGCTGTCGCCGACCCGGACTGCTGTGCGGCGCTAGCTAACTGGTTGCTGGAGCCTGAGAGTTCATCTGCATTGTCTTTCAGCTGAGCGATTAGCGAACCAACGCTGTCGATGACTTTATTGACGGAGTGCTTGATATTCGCTAGGTCGTTCTTGTACTCGCCCATGACTTTCACGGTGAAGTCTTTCTCCGCCATCCTCGCCAGCACCTGCGCTGCTTCGTTTATGGGCTGGGTAATGGTGTCAAGCAGCCTGTTAATTCCGCTGATGATTTTGCGGAAGCTGCCGCTGTACTTTTCTTCATCGGCACGAGCGCTCAGTTTACCTTCCTGAGCGGCTTCGACTAGCTCCAGTACTCCTTCGATGCTCTTCCTCTCGTCTGTTATGTCGATTATGTACTCAAGAGCACCAATGAGTTTCCCTTTGTCATCCTTGAGCGGTGCGCAGTAGTAACGGATGGGGAGCATACCAGAAGGTAGGTGGGCAGTTGTCTCGCCAATACATACCGAATCGGTTTCAAGAGCTTTGGCCAATTGACAGTTCTCGGTGTTACAATCGGTGGTATTGAACAGTGTGTAGCACTTCTTGCCGATGCATTCTTCGGGTTGTTTCCCCGCTGCTTGGGCGGCAGCCAGATTGGCGAAGATGACATTGAATTCCTTGTCCATTACCATAACTGGTGTTGGGAGTTTGTTCAGGTAATAAGCCTTGGCGCCGGACTCATAGGCGGCCTTGCGAAGCTGTGCGCCCACGTCCTGAAGATATTTGACCATCTGGCTGAGGGCGTTGCCTAGGAAGTCCTTTTCCGACCTGGGCTGGAATTTGACATCGTTGAGTTGCCCTTTAGCTATCTTGTCAGCTACCCCAGCTATTTCCTCGAGGTAGAGTTGCATGTTCTTGTAGGCTTCTACCATCTGACCGATTTCGTCTTTGGCCGTGTAATCAATTTTCTCGGTGATATCGCCGATGGCTATCTTTTGCAAGGCCTCTTCCATGCGTCTTACCGGCCGGGTTATGCTGCGTAGAAGCAGCATAATAACCAGCACCGAGACGGCGATCGCCGCTGCCATGAAGACGCTCATTGTAATGAGCGCCGACTTGCTGGTATCTTGCATATGTTCATCAGCCATAGACACCAGCAGGGCCATGCCGCCGTAGTCTTGACTTGTCTTTTCGGCATTGCCCTGGATTTTGCGCTCGAGATTAGCTAGCGCGGTTTCGCCTGCCTTCTGTTTGAGCACATTGTCATGGTAGATTTCTGCTTGGCTGATATATTTGTTGATATTGTCGAGAATCGCTGCAGCTGCGGGGGCAAGTTCCTGATTATTTTTGGTCATGGCTGCCAAGTTCGTGGCTTCGGCTTCTGTATTTGTCATCGCTGCTATAAAATCTGACCAGCTTTGTTCGGTCTCATTCTTAATAAAATAGAGGGCCTGTACCCTCATAAAAAGGAACTTTTTCTCTAATGCGTCCGCTTGAATGAACTCCTCGCTTCCCCTCTTTACTTTGCTCTTTAATGCATCGATTTGTGTACCAAACTCATCACCGATTTTCCGCCACACCTGTAGAATCGCCTCGTTTGATTCGACGCTATTCACATAATTGGTGAAGGCGGTCTCATAAGCGTTCAGGTTGGCTGTTATCTGCTGGCAGGTCGTCGAAGCTTGCGAGTTGTCGAAAAACCGCTCGATTTCTGACAGGTGCTGTTTGAAATGTGCTAGCGCTGTCTTGACGTTACTCAGGTGGCTGGTGTCACTGTCAGCCATGTATTGGTATCTATGACCAGAAATTTCGAGCAAGTAGGCTTCGGCTTCGTGGGCGGTTAGCAGGACTTCTTTCGCTTTATTGATGGAGGAAAGTGAAGTAATGCCGATGTAACTCTGCGCACCGGCTAGGGCGACAATAAGCAGGAAACCTAATAGCAGTTTGACGCCGATTTTCAGGTTGTTCCATCTTTTCATTTCTGCCCCCTGTTCGCATATGGTCGTTAAGGGCCCGCCACCACAGCGGGGTAACTCACGCACCTCTCAAGATGCTTTTCCCCACAGTGACGGCTAAGCCTCATAAAGATTGTCACTCTTTGTGGTTCGCTGAATAAAGTACCAAATGGTCAACCGCAGTGACCGAAATAGATAATGTGGATGCCTTGCTGAAGCCAGTGAAATGCGCCAGTTTTCCCAGAAGTGGTGCTTATACGGCGCAGTGGGTTGTGTAAGAGGCGACATATTGCCGCCCTTTGTATCTCCATAACAAGGGCGGTATTCCGGGCTTAGGCGAGGAGGGCCGGATATAGAGACCCGCTTTAGACTTTCTTAATGAGTGAGCTTTTGCTAGGTATAATACGGTGCTCTACCACAGATTGGCGGCTATGGGCACGCTGGTGCGGTCGTGAAGGTGTATGGCATTCTTGGTGCAGACCGAGCGGCAGATGCCACAGCCGAAGCACCGTGTTAAATCGATGAAGACCTTCTTATTAGCGGCGCTATAGCCTATGGCGCCAAACTGACAAACGCGCATACAGTTCCGGCAGCCGTTGCATAGGTCGGGGTCTACATCGGCCACATATTCAGCGCGTGTAAGGGTGTCTATGCCGCGCATGACGGTGCTCGAAAGTGCGCCGCAGTCCGAGCGGTCACAGTTGCAGATGCCGATAATGAAAGGTTCCGGTGCTACCCAGACCGAGTGAACCAGCCCTTCTTTTTCGTATTCTCTCATGTTATTCAGGGCCTCTTCTTTGCTTAGCCTTTCCAGCCCTGTGGTTTCAGCGCCGGAGAGAAATCCAGAACCCGGCCTTCTGACCACCCTTTGTACATGCTCATCCGGCGGCAGTATGCTGATTCCGTAGCAATAACGCAAGTCCTTGACATTTCTAGCTTTACGGCACCAGCAGTCCACACGTACCACACTGTTGACGATATTAAAGACCTTTTCCACGTCTTCAATGGGCAGTACCTGACCGGAGTGTTGCTGTCTGGTCTGTCTTCTAATGCGAGGTTCCATTATCGCTCTTATCAAGAACGGTTTTTTCTTTATTTCCTCCCATTTCTTCAGGCTTTCTCTGTAGAGCTTGTTGTCGAAAATGATGCCGCGCCTTTTGAGGTCACTCCGCAAATCCAGCGAGTAGTTCTTGGCCTGTAAGTACCATATTTTGCCTTCGCCATGTTTGTGGCAATTCTCGCACATGATTAGCCTCCCTTTTCGGTCTTGATTGGGTGCCATAGTGTAACCTCTGATTTTACAGGCTGTCAACTTCTATATGCGACTGAAATTCCTTGACGCAGCAAGTACTGGAGAAATTGGGAGACCGGCTGGCCCCGGTGCTATCAACGGTCGCTGGTGCCAAAAAGGGCCGGGCTCACTGTGTTTTGGTGCTGCCTTAGCCTGCTTGCTAAAATAGTCCCTATGTCCAGATACTTTGTGTTCGTAGTGATCGCTCTGGGGTTGCTGATGGTGGCGATTAGCGGCACTGCGGTGTCAGTTGCTTTTCCTATAATCACAACATCGTTTGGGGTTTCGCTGGTGCTTGCTGGCTGGGTACTGACGATTTTCCAGCTTCTGGCTACCGTGACCATGCCCCTGGCGGGGAAGGTCGGGGACATATTCGGTGTGAAACGGATTTTCATGCTCTCTCTGCTCTCTTTTACGCTAGGCTCGCTGTTCTGTGCTCTGGCATCGAACATTGAGTTGCTTATCCTGTTCCGGGCGCTGCAAGGCATAGGTGCCGGTAGCTTTTTGCCCGTGGCAACGAGCATAGCCGCCAGGGAATTTCCGGGGTCGAGGCAGCAGGCGATAGGGCTGTTTACCAGCATTTTCCCGGTCGGCCAGATAATAGGTCCTAACCTTGGTGGCTGGCTGGTGGAGGTTTTCGGATGGCGGTCGGTATTCTGGGTCAACGTACCTTTAGGCCTTGTGGCTATTATTGCTGCCGTATTGCTGCTGCGTGGTGACGATAGAGAAAAAGGTCAGGTGGACTTGGTCGGCGCTGGGCTTCTGGCAGCATCGGTCTTTGCCTTCTTAATGGCGCTGAGTCAGCTGGGCAATAATGGTGGCTCGTGGCTTGGGCCTGGAGTGCTATTTGCTTCCGCGGGTGTGATGACAACCACTTTTGTCTGGTATGAGAAAAGGGCTAAGGCACCGATAATTGACCCCGAAGTCTTGAGCGAGAGACCTTTTCTGGCGGCGAACATTTTCAATCTTGTGCTCGGTGCTTGTGTTATGGGGGTAATGGCGTTCATCCCTCTTTACACCGTGTCTGTATTCAATATGACCGTGTTTCAAAGCGGGTTTGTGCTTACGCCGCGGTCGGTGGCTATGATTGCTGCCTCGACGCTTACCAGTATGTTTCTGGTGAAGTGGGGCTATCGGCAGCCGATGCTAATCGGTACCCTGCTAACGGTGGCGAACCTCATTTTGCTGGCAGCAGCTGCTCTGGGCTTGGGGACGACGGTCGGGACACATATAAATTCTGTGGTGCTGGTCTCGGGGATAATGTTGTTTGCCGGGCTCGGTATGGGCATAACGGCGCCGGCAGCAAACAATGCCTGCATCGAGTTGATGCCGGATAGGGTCGCCACCATCACCGGGGTGAGAGGGATGTTCCGTCAAGTCGGCGGGGCTGTCAGCATTGCGGTCACCTCTCTGGTGCTGCACAAAGTAGGGGATATGGCGCACGGTTTCTTGTTTGTGTTTGCCGGGCTGGCTGTGGTGAAGCTGGTAACCATCCCGGCCATCTTTATGATGCCGGCTTCGCCGAAGGATATTCCGGTCGCCTAGTCGGATATTCTGAGAATCGCCCTGCCAGTATATTTTCCCTGTTCCAGCTCTTCGAGTATCTCGGGCGCCTGCTCAAGGGTGGCAACCTTGGCTACATGGCTCGTTACTTTGCCAGCAGCGGCCAGCTCCACAAGCTCCTTCATCTCGTCCACTGTACCTGCGCCTGAAGACATTATCAGTAAATCTCTACTCAATACGTCCAGCGGCATCAGGGTAAACCCACCCTCGCTGGCTGCCGGCATACCGACACCGATGAACACACCGCCGCGTCTAAGTAAAGCAAGTCCCAGCTCAAACCCGGCAAGCTTGGGCGATAATACGATGCTGGCATGGGCACCGCCGAGCTTCTCGCGAGCGAACTGTGCTGCCTCGCTGGCATCTACGGCGTAATCAGCACCCATGCTTTTTACGAAGTCCAGCCTTTCTTTCCCTATATCCACTCCCACTACTATGTAACCGAACTGTTTTGCTATTTGTACGGCATAGTGCCCCAGGCCTCCGGCAGCGCCCACTATGGCCAACACCTTTCCCGGTGTCACACCATATTTGAACAACTTTTTTATGGCACTGTAGGTGGTGAGGCCGCCGCATGCCAGAGACACCTCGTTATTGCTGACCTCGGCGGGGAGCTTTACCAGTGCCTTTGCCCATACGGAGACATACTCTGCGTATGTACCGGAAAGGGGTCTCTGCAATCGGCAGAGTCTCGGTCTGCCGCTGAGGCAGTACTCGCAGGCGCCACACCAGTATGCTCCGGCAAAGCCACCGAGTCCCAGTATTACCCTGTCGCCTTTCTGTACAAACTTGTCGGCGCCGGGGCCCAGCTCTTCCACCGTGCCAATACCCTCGTGTCCTATGGGGATTTCGACTGACGAGGGCAGTTTCCACCAGTCCCTTTTCACTATGTGGACATCGGAATGGCATACCCCTGCGACTGTAAGCTTTATCAGGGCTTCTTCGTAGCCCGGTGCTGGCTTAGGCACCTCTTTGATTACCAACTTGTCACCGGACAGAATAGCAGCGCGCATTATCCTTTAACCTCCTTTGGACTTTTAGCTACACCCGGCGTCTCTTGTTAGCAACGTAATCTACGAGCACGTATTGCCCCAGTTTGTCGGCGCTGGTAAAGAACACTCTGCCTTTGCCCACCTTTGCCATCTGGTCCACAAAGGCAGTGTAGAGCTGGTAGGTATCCAGCATGAAGGTATTGATGACGATACCCGCCCGGGCACACCGTTGGGCCTCCCTCAGGGTAAGCTGCAGGGTGCGCAGGCTGGGTGGGTACTGCAAAAAAAGGCGACCGTTCTCGATGTGGGCGGTCGGTTCCCCGTCGGTTATCAGTATCACCTGCTTGTTGGCAGCCCTCACCTTGCCTAGGAGGTGCCGGGCAAGAGCCAGGCCCTGCTGCATATTGGTGTACGGGTCGAACTCGTCCCAGCTAATGTACAGCAGTTCGTCCTTTTTGATAAGGCGAGCGTAGGTGGAGAAACCGATGGTGTGCAGTATATCCCGTGGAAACTGGCTCCTGATGAGACTATCAAGGGCTATGGCTACCCGCTTTGCCGCCTCGAAGTTGCCTCTCATAGGCATGGAGAGGCTCAAATCGAGCATGAGCACGGTGGCTGAGCGGGTGAGCGCCTCGGTCTCGAACACCTCGAAGTCCTCAGGGGCGACCTTCAACGGTGGTACTTTTGGCTCGCGATAAAGCGAGTTCATGACCGTTTTCTGAATGTGGATATTGAACTCATCGCCGAACTGGTATCTTCTGGTCTCACCGGTGCGTTCGCCGCCGGTTCCTTTCCTTCTCAAGTTGTGGGCGCCCAGGGCGTCCTTCTTCAACTTCTCGAAGATGTCCTGGAGTGCCTTCTGCCCGATTTTCCTGATGCCGCGGGGTGTGAGCTCATAGCCATACTCATTCTGCTGGATGTAGCCGGCTTCCTCCAGCACGCGGGTGATGTTGCGTAGCTGTTCCAGCTCCCTGGCAGCCTGCTCCCCGAGCAGTTCCTTCACCAGTTCCTCGCTGATGGCGTCCGTGGAGCGGCTGTAGCGGGCGTCCTCCAGCTGCGCTTCAAGTCTGTCCATCTTATGCAGCATCTCCATAAGCTTCAGGGCTTCGGTATAGGAAATCGGCTCCTCGCCGGAAAAAAGATAGCGCTGGTGCAGGGGGAAGTCGGGGTTGAGCGCCTGGATGTTGGCGCTGAGCCGCTGGAGTTCCCTGCGGGTGGCATCGTCAATCACCGATTCCAGCAGCTGCTCCAGCGCCTGCCTGTCCTCAGGTGACATACTGTCCAGCAACGACTGTGCCTGCCTTATCTGCTCCTGCAGGTACTCGATAAGCTCGTCCAGGCTCTGCTGCGGCTGGGGACCTAAGAGATGACCGAAGCGGCGCAGGAACTGCTGGTAGTCCGGCTCCTCGCCCCTGAGGCGCTGTTCCAGCATCTCATTTATCGCCTGCAGCAGTTGTCTTATGGCCGCCATATCGCCTGGCTGCAGGTTCCTGAGCTGTTGCATTAAATTCTTAGCATAGGGCTGCATGGCACACTTTTTCAGCAGGTCCATCAGCTCCTGGAACTGCTGTCTGGCGTTATCGTCAATGAAGTCATACTGTGAGAGCTCTCTTATCTGGCCACCGATATCCTGCGGCAGGTTGTCCAGTTTCTCCAGGTTACGCGTTGCCCTTTCCTCGAGGGCCTGGAGCAGTCTTTCACGTTCCTCCTGGCTGAGCTCGGCGGGGCCTTCCTGTGCCTGCTGCCTCGCTTCCTCAAGGCGCCGTGAAATGCCCTCTCTCTCCGTCTTAACTATGTTTTCCAGCCGCTTACGGATGTCATCCAGTATGGAGCCCAGGTTGTATTTATCGAGCTGCTGCTGGCGCCGTTGCCGCAATCTGTTCAACAGGTCCTCCAGGCTGGGGAGCCGCCGCCCTTGACTGTCGGTGATGCCGCCGCGCTGCAAGGCGCGCAGGGCGTAGGACAGGTCGCCATAGGGCATAAGGTAGCGCTCGAGATGCCTCATCAAATCATCGGCATCCAGTTCGAAGATGTCCTGAGTGCCGTCCCACTCTGAGTAGCGGTAAATAGCCATGTTTACTTATAGATTGTTTTTCCCTTCACCTGCTCCTTATTCAGCTTTCGGTTCAGGTGCAGTCCCTCGAGGATGAACTCCACTGCCGAGGCCATCACCTCCGGTCTCTCCGATTCAGCCACAACTTTTACCGCCTGCATCATCCCGCCTATCCCCTTCGCCTGGCGCAGGTACTTCTCGGCGGCCATGGTATCCGAGGTCTCGAAGCTGAAGCCCTCATTGAAGCGGGAGACGATATCATCGAAGTTATAGGAGCGGTAGTAGCGGTTGAAGGTGCTGAGCACCGCCCGCTTCATCAACTGGTCTAACGTCTTCTCTTCCCGGGCATCCTCGAAGCCCTCAAGCTCGATCTTGCCACAGGTGGACGACATAATGTATGGCAAATCGCTAATGCGGGGGACGGCCAGCTTTTCGCCGAGGATGACGGCGCGCCTGATGGCGTTGGAGAGCACCGTCTCGTAGTTGGCGATGGACACACGCACGCTGACACCGGAGCGCTGGTTTATCTCCGGGCTTCTTCTGGCGAGGTGGGTTATCTCGGCGATAATCTCCTTCATATACTGGGGGACATACTCCTCGACCTCGCTATCGGGGAAGCGCCTCCGCTCCTGCTCGACGATGGCGATTTCGTCCTCGATGGTGGTGGGGTAGTGGGTGCGTATCTGTGCGCCGTACCTGTCCTTGAGCGGCGTGATGATGCGGCCACGGCTGGTGTAGTCCTCGGGATTGGCGCTGGCGACGAGCAAAATATCCAGCGGCAGGCGCACCCGGTAGCCCCTGATCTGAATATCCCCTTCTTCCATCAGATTGAACAAGCTCACCTGCAGCTTCTCGCTGAGGTCAGGGAGCTCGTTGATACAGAAGATACCGCGGTTGGTCCTGGGTATGAGACCATAGTGGATGGTCAGCTCGTCAGAAAGGTACCTGCCCTCAGCCACCTTAATCGGGTCTATATCGCCGATGAGGTCGGCGACTGTGATATCGGGTGTCGCCAGCTTCTCCCCGTACCTTTCCTCGCGGGGCAGCCAGTCTATTTCCAGGCTGTCGCCCTCCTTCACCAGCTTGTCCCGGCAGCGCTTGCAGATGGGCGCCGTAGGTTCATCGTTGATTTCGCAGCCCTTGACATAAGGTATTACTTCATCGAGCAGGTTCACCATAAGGCGCATGATGCGTGACTTCGCCTGGCCGCGCTCGCCGAGAAAGATGATGTCCTGACCGGAGATTATGGCATTTTCTATCTGTGGGATAACCGTCTCATCGTAGCCAATGATTCCGGGGAAGATAGGCTTCCCTTCTCTTATCATAGCAATGAGGTTACGCCTCATCTCCTCCCGCACGGTCTGTGGTTTATACCCTGAGGCCTTCAGCTCGCCCAGTGTTTTGGGTCTGGAGTATTTTGTCATTGCTGCTTCTGTTTCCCTATCCTGTGCTTCCTGCTGGTGTGAGCCCCATTTTAGCAGCCTGTGGTGATGGATGGCAAAGTGGCGATGGATAGCGAAAAAACAAAATTTAGTCCGAATATCACTTTTGTACTATTGACAATTCGAGACAGGATGGTTTATTGTATTGGCAACGATAAAACAAGGAGGTGGGTAGATGCAAGCCTACTGCATGAAGTGCCGCACAAAGAGGGAGATGAAGGACGCCCGCAACATCCGCATGAAAAACGGCAAGCCGGCCACCCAGGGCGTTTGCCCGGTGTGCGGCACCAAGATGTTCCGCATCGGCAAGGGATAATCTAGGGCTCACAGACCCCACCAGAAGGCTGGGCACTCGCGAACGGCGCTCAGCCTTTTGATTAGCATCGGACTGGTATGTCTCAAGCAGTCAAGGCTATCGGGCTACTTTCCAGCGGCATAGACTCGGCGCTGGCGATAAAGCTTATCAAAGAACAGGGCGTGGAGGTGGTGGCGGTGAACCTGGTGCTACCGTTCTCCGATGACAGAAAAGACTATGCTGCACACCTGGCGAAGCAGCTCGGTGTGCCACTGGTCAGAGTGAAGGCCGGTGAGGACTACATTGAGCTGGTGAGGCACCCCCGGCATGGCTATGGTAGCGGTATGAACCCCTGCATTGACTGCCGCATCTACATGCTCAGGCGGGCGTGGGAGGTGGCTGAGGGCATGGGCGCACGCTTCCTGGTCACCGGCGATGTCCTTGGTGAGAGGCCGATGACCCAGCACCGGGCGGCGCTGGAGCTTGAAGAAAGGGAATCCGGGCTTCGGGGGCTGATACTGCGGCCACTTTCGGCGAAGCTGCTTCCTGAGACGGTGCCGGAGAGGGAGGGCTGGGTGGACAGAGAAAAGCTCCTTGTCATAGAGGGCAGGAGCCGCAAGCCGCAGCTCGAGCTGGCGCAGAGGTATGGCATCACCGGCTTTCGCACGCCCGGTGGCGGCTGTCTCTTGACCAACAAGGAGTTCTCGGCGCGGCTGCGCCAGCTATTCTCCTTTCAGCAAAAGGTGGGCATAGCGGATATAGAGCTTCTCAAGCTGGGCAGGCATTTCTTTGAGGGCGGTGCCCACATAATCGTGGGCAGGAACGAGCGCGAGAACGGGCTGCTACTGCAATTAAGGCAGCCTGAGGACTATGTGCTTGAGGTGAAGGGCTATCCCGGGCCGGTGACGCTGCTTCGAGGCGCTAAGACCAGCGAAGCGATGGAAGTCGCTGCCAGGCTCACTGCGCGCTATTCCGATGCTCTAGAGGGGGAGGTGGCTGTGGAATGTCGCACCGATGGCCGGGCACGGACGATCGCTGTCCAGAAGAAGGCCCTGGCACCCTAGCCGGGCCGGTCACTTTTTTCTAGGTCGTCAACGGCAAGTAACCTGATACCGTTCCTTTCCAGGAGTGCTGCGGTGATGCCCTTTCCCGGTACCCGTCCTCCGGAAAAAGAGCCATCATATATCCAGTCGCAGCTACAGGAAGGGCTTCCGGACTTACCGATGAACTCGGTGATACCTAACAGGCGGGCGATTTTCAGCGTCTCCTCGGCGCCTCTGATGAACCGGGCGGTGACATCCACGCCTTCGCTGTTCACCACCTTCGCCCTACCATCCAGCACAGCTTCCCCGTCCCCGCCCTGTATCTCCTGCGGACTTCTGGGCGTGGGCAGCCCGCCGAGCTGCTCGGGGCAGACCGGCAGCAAAAGTCCTTCCCGCGCCAGTTGCACCACTTTATGGTCGAGGTAACTCTCGTCTCCCTTCCAGTTACACCTTATTCCGAGCAGACAGGCGCTGACCAGCTTCACACTTGCTCTTGAGCATAGACATTGGTCAGGAGTTTTGTCAAACTTTAGGCAGCATCCTTCTTAATCCAGCTTTTCCACGGAGTAAAGCCGACGGCTCACGTACCTTGTGAGAGGCGCTTTTAGCCTTCGCTGGACAAACGCACGGTATGGGTATTGACGGCACCAAGTCTGTGTAATAATGTATTGCCAAATCAGGAGTTAGGGACTGTGTGCAGGGCGGTGTTATTTCAGCTTCTGTCTGTTAGTTGTCTGGCTGTATCGTGTATCTCTCCCCAAACAGAGCCGTCTGTTCCTCAGGCCGCTGTAATAGCAAATCAATATTCAGAGAGCGCTCAGGCGATTGAGACCAAGGTTGGTGACGAGTTTAGCATATTTCTTGATCCCAATCCCAGCACAGGCTGCACCTGGTAGGCGGTGCGCGGCGATGTTTGTGGACCTTATGAGAGCCCGCCCGTGGTAACCACGGGGTTCCTCGGTGAAGCCGTGTTGCTTGAGGGCAGGCTCCGTGCCGATGATACACTGGAGTTGAGGTGCGGCACCCGCAGGGTGACGTGCCGGATAAAAGAGTTCCGGGAGAAGATAGACTCTGAGACCGGCGAGGTGGTGAAAAGGTGTCCTGACTATATCAGTGAACACGAGGCAGCGACCGTCGTTTTTGAGACCGAGCCGCTGGCGGTGGAGAAGTTTGCTGAGATACCGGAGCTGGGCAGATTTATTTTAATACGGGACAATAGAAATATCGGTGCTGGAATAGTTTTGGAGACGATGGCATGATATTCGTTCTGGGGATAGACGGTGCCACCTGGACGGTGATAAAGCCGAATCTGGACTTACTCCCTTCGTTCAAGAGGCTGACGGAAATCGCTAACTGTCGTGACCTGGTCATCAGGGAAAAGCCCATTTCGCCTTCCATATGGTGCGACATGTTCTGCGGCAAGACCTACGAGGAACACGGGCATGACAGCTTTGTGGTAAACGGCAATCTCGTCAGGCGTGAAGACATCAAAGTGGAATTTATGTGGGACATACTGCAAAGGTGGGGGAAGGAGGTCTATGTGCTCAATGTTCCTTTTGTGGTGCCGCCTTACTGCTTCAATGTTGACTTCAGACCGGTGGGGTTCGGGCTGCCCACTGATGAGCGGGAGTGGCGGGAGGAGCTGGAGCGGGTGACCGAAAAGACGAAAGAGCTACTGACAAGGAAGCGCGATTTGCTTATCTCTGTATATACTTTACTGGACAGGGTGCAGCATTTCCACTGGGGAGAAGATGTTGTCTTAGATTGGTACCGCAGGCTGGATGCGAAAATGGGCGAGCTTCTATTTGACAGTGGCTTTCTCGAGGACAAAGGTAATCGGCTGATCGTGGTCTCCGACCATGGCTTCTGCTCCTTCGGTGAGGCGAAGGTGCAGACTTTACCCCATCAGACGGAGCAGGGGTTAATAAAAGGTGACCACCATGAGAACGCGCTGCTGATAACGCACAACATCAGCCATCCCATAGAGAAACCGCAGGACGTGTTTTATGCGCTGGAGATGGCGCTGGACGCCACATTCTAGTGCATGGCTGGAAGCTGGTATCCGTTTCCTGTCTCTGTTAGGTTCGGTAAATGAGAGCAAAAGACGGGTCTTGTTGACACTGCCTCTTACCGGGTAGCCCACGACATCTGTCACTACCGAGTGCTAGCGATCTTTGATGGCCTCGAATACAATTGCGTTCGCCCCCAGTATCCCAAGTTGCGGTTTGTAAAGGTGCCACAGGTTGGTGCGAAAGCCTATCTCAGCCAGCCTGATAAGCATTTCAAGCGAGGGTATTGTATGGACGAGCGCTCCCTCTGCTGGGCGAAGTGGGTCTATGTGGTAAGCGGGCTCCTTGAGATAGATGATGCTGCCATCTGGAGCCATCCTTGTGCGGTGCTCATCCAGAAATTCGGTCTGATAGAAAGCGACGGTGAAGATGTGCCTCCCGCCAGGCTTGAGGACACGGTATACCTCTTGGTGGGCCTTGTATGGCTCGGGGATATGTTCGAGCACGTCGGCAGATATGACGAGGTCGAAGCTTGAGTCAGCGAATGATAGTGCCATCAAGTCCTCGTGACGAATTCCGTTCACAATTTCGCCACCCCTGTGTTCTTGTCCGAAATACTCGCTACAGCAGTACCTTTGCGTGGTACGGAGGGTTTCATGCAAAGCACCGTGTGCCTCTGTATTGTAGATGGCGAGGTCTACGATTTGTGCCAGGTGTCTCAGGCTCAACACCTTTTTGCCCGTCATTATGCGCGTGGCTTTACAAATTACATAGGCGATTTGCCGCTGTCGGTTGGAGGAGCCACAGCTCAGACAGTGACAGCTTTCGCGCAGATACCTCCCTTTGACTAGAAAAGCAGACATCCTCCCGCAGACGGTGCAAAAGCCTGGGCCGGCGAAGCCCGTCTTCAGTGCCAGGCGGTCGAGCAGGCTGTCCTTGGGATAGATCGGGTAGCGGACCTCGTTCACGGCAGAGCTTCCCTATCCCACATTTTGAGCACGCAGGCCACGGCTTCCATGAAAGAGTTGGCGGTGGGCACCAGCCAGTTTACCGCTTGTTGTCCGAGACAGACAGCCCCGGCACAGCCGCTGGGTATCCCATATAGTACTGAGTCGGTGCACGGCACATCCAGCGCTACGCATCTACCCTTTTGTATGCCCGATATCAGCTGGTTTTCCTGTAAAAGTCTATCACTGGTATTTCATCATTTCCACAATATTCATCTTCGACTGATAGCACGGACCGTAAGCTGCCGATGCCCAAATCTCCGGTTGCTACGATCCTATAAACCTCCAGTATTTTCTCTTTGGGGAACTCGATATCCAAGGCAGCGTGGCCAAAAAAGTCCAACAGGTCGTTAGTGAATTTTAATATGCCTTGGTGGATTGCGCGGATCTTGTGGAATTGTCTTTGGGCGACGCCCGGCTTCTTGAAACGAGGTAGAACGCCTCCGTTCGTGCGTGAAAAGCACACGAGCTGACCTGCGGGTGCAGTTAGCACGGCCTCCATAAGCAGGCTGTAACGGTATATCGGGAGGTCGGTGGTAAGCGGGTCGACGAAGTCGCCAAAGCAGGCCCGGCAAATTGCGCCCGTGGTTCGCAATGGTTCTGCCCCGGTGTCAGTAACAAAGTAGTAGCCGGCTAGGGAACAATTTAAGGTGCGATTTAGGGCGCGTTGAATGCTAGCTGAGTAGCCGAGGTCCACGAGGCCTGTCTTGACGGTTCCACTAATTCCCTGTTCGGCACAGTATTGCAGAAGAGCTTCACGCTCAACCTCCGCTTGCTCGAGCAGGATATCGCATACGCTGATGAGTTGGTCGAGAACTTTGTTGTGGTCTCTGGGGAGAGAGACCACCTTCTCGAGGTCTGCGGCCCCCAATCGATCCTCGATGGCTGCCATATCAGCCACGCATAAACGCTTTTCGAAGAGCGCTCTTAACGTGCCGTTGAAGTGCCTTTCAAGAAGTACTGGTAGGTCTTCCCTTGTTCGCAGGGAGGCGAATACTGCAGCACGGCGAGAGCAGAGGAAGTAATCTCCTTGTGGCAAGCTGACTCCAAAACGCTTGTTGCAGAGGTGGCCTGCTACGCTCTGAAACGCTTCATTTAGCAGAAAACCTTCTCTGGCAATAAATTTGAGCTGTGTTACACCGTCCTCTATGGAACTTTTGATGAGCCATGAGATAAAGTCGAATATTATAGGCCCGAATACAGTGTACCCAAGCGCGAAAGGCTCGCTCAATGGTTCTCTGGATTGAAAAAGTTGTTTCGGGCTGGGATCCAGGCAAAACGCGTTTGCGATCATTCCGTAGAGCAGGTTCTCTCTCCATCCGCGGTAAGGCTCGAAGACCTGATAAAGCAGTTCACCCAGCTTGCTTTGCCGGAACAGGACTGAGGGTCGTGCCACGTGCACGGGGTAGAACGGTGGCACCAGGCCACTGTCGTACAGCTGGTGTACATCGGACTGCTCGTTGTCCCCGGTGTGCACTATTGCACCTCCCAACGGTTGCTCCTTGCTCAGCACGTACTCCCACAGGTCGCCCCTGTCTTTTCTCCGTCCAACCTCAGACGAGATGTAAACCTCGTCGTAAAAATCGATGCCCTTTAGCAGTAAGATTCTGTCTATATGCTCCTTCTCCAGATAGGTGTCGCTAATTAGCACCACCCGCTTGCCGGTGCTCTTCATCTCCCGTGCTGCTGCCACTACGGTGTTACGTGGTATTAGCAGAGACGCTTCCGTGGCGACTTCTAGTTCGAGCAATTTCCTCGCTGTTCCGCGGTCAATCCTTGCCAGTTCTGCGAACACGGAGTAGATCTCGGAGATTTTCACATCGCCAATAAATTGGCAGCGTGCCCGGGCGGCGTTTTCCGCGGCCTTACGCAGGGTGCAGAAGTCCCTAATGCCGAAGCGGTCGCCCACCTGATCTTCAAGAAACTTGAACACCATGTCGGGGCTAGCGAAAGGCCTGGTTAGAAGGGTGTCAAAGATATCGAAAGAAAATACGGCGGCATCCCGTACAGAGCGCAGCCTTAGGTCGACCGGGGGAAGCGCAAGGTACTCCTGGAAATAGCCGCTGCGATAGCTAAACACATACTTGTTGCTATCCAGTACAACGGCATATCGGAGCCCCCGACTTCGCGCGGCGAGCACGAAGAGGCGCTCGATGGTGTGCTGTAGCGTTCCGTCAAGCTGGCCTCTCTCCTCAGGGAAGTCATCGTGTGTCAGTCCAAGTTCAAGCAAAGGCATCAGGGCCTCTGTCCTCGCCCAAAACATGGAACCAGCAGGAAAATCGATGTATTCGTCTGGGTCGAACGGGATGCCCAGTCTATCGAGTATGGCCTTCGCGAAGGGCTTGTTTTTCAACCAAGTATGCCCCCAGTAAGGGCCATAGCGTTCTTCAGGATAGACTATTCCCACTGTGCGGTCCGTGACGAAAAGGGACAGTATTGCTCGTATTCCGTCTCTTGAGCCTAGCAGCGAGTTTAGCATGTATCTGCGCCATTCATTGCCGTCAAGCCTGTAGGTACTCTTCTTTGTATGTACATGGCATATGTAATCAAAGCGCTTTATCTCGGACGCGAAGTCAACCAAGAGCGGAGCGATGTTTCGCCCTCGGTTCCTTACGACTCTAACTTGGGCATCCTCAACAAGGGGCAAGCCTCCGATAATCTTTTGCACTGTTTCCTTATCTTCCGTGCTTTTCACCGAGATTAATAAGCTGTGCCTGACTGGCATATTCTTGATATACGAACAAATTTCTTGAAACAAATCGATATGGTATGCGTGCACGACGAGCGCCACCCGGGCTTTGCCAATGGACTTGAATTGAGAGGGTCCGATGCAAAACGGACCTTCGGCTGGAAAAGCCCAGGGGTGCCCTCTTTTTTCATGTAGTGCCAGCGGCTTAAACGTGCGGGCTGACCATCTTATCTGACTTTGCAGAAGGCGCCATTTTCTGAACTTGAGCCAGAAGCTTCTCCAGCCTTCGTTGAGGAGTACTCTGATGCCCGCAAGCGCAAGCTCGTAGTAGTAGCGCTGGCGTGTGCCAGGTGGGAGGAGCCTTTCGACTACTCTCTGGTACCTTTTCAGGAGTTGCATCATTATGCCTTGCTGTATCTGATGCAGAGAGCCGGTTAGTTCTGCAATCTGTGAGTCCTTAGTCTGGAGTAAGCTGGTAAGTTCTGCGATCTGTGTGTCCTTAGCCTGTACTAAGCCACTGAGTTCTGCGATTTGTTTTTCGTAGTCCTTGAGTAACATGTTTGAGCTGTCCACAAGCCAGCTATCGAGCTGGTATTTGTCGGCGTGCAGAGGCGCATCTGAAGCTATGGCTAAGAGGTACATAGGCTCCTTGCTTTCTCTTTCTGCAAAATAGAACTCGCGGTCGCCTTTCGCTATCACAACCTCGCTGTATGTCGCGGGCTCCGCAGCTACGAAGCTCCAGATGTTGGAGCCGGCATAAACACGCTGCCCCCATAGTTGTAAGTACTTGAAGTAACGGTTGAGCAGACTTTCAAACTCGTCCAGGTAAAGCTCTTTGACATGGTAGGGATTGTCGAAGGCTGGTGCATCAGAGAATAGCGCCTTGTTGGGCGTGGAAACAATGAACAGGCCATCCTGCTTTAATAACCGCTTCACCTCTGACAAGAGCTTTTCATGTTCCGCCACATGCTCGATTCCCTCGAAGCAGACGGCAACATCGAAGAGCCTCTCGCCTTCGATGGGGACAGCCAGTATGGAGCCTTGAATAAACTCCAGGTTGTTTCTGGTGTACTTTGTCCTGGCGTGCTCAACGGTGTCCCCGTCGATTTCGATGCCGACGACATGTTCAGCTTCTTTAGCGAGCATATTGGAGCCATAGCCTTCACCGCAGGCAAGGTCTATCACTTTTTTGCCTCTAACAAAATGCGTGGCGAAGGCGTAACGATGGAGGTGCTCATAGTGGATCTGGGCGCCGGATATCCAGGGCAGGAACCTTTCACCGGTGAAAGGCAATGTGCGTTCTTCTCTTTCCCAGGCTCGTACGGGGACGTAATGGATGTAGACAGTCTCGTCTATGTAGCATACCCTTGCCCCTGACTCTATCACCCGGCGGATAAAGTTCCAGTCGCCCGGCTCCCAGGTGGCGGTGGGGTCGGTATTGAATTTTATGTGTTTGTATTTCGCGCTGCAGATGAAGGAAGAGGCGCCAATATGCCCGTGCTCCGGGGGATATTTACCCACGATGCGCCGTTCGCCGGTCGGCGTTATCATCAATATATTGCCGTACACGAAATCGTAGCCTTCGAGCGCCTTTTGTAGGAGCACCTCGATGTGATTGGGGGTGAATTCATCATCGTCGTCCAGGAAGGTAAGCCAATCTCCAGTGGCTATTTCAAGGCCTTTGTTGCGTGGTGCTGCTGAGGCTACCCGCCACCTGGCGTGGAGGTCTTCAGGCAGTGGCGGGCGCTCGGTAAGCTCGATGAACTTCAGGCGTGGGTCGTTGATTGCCTGTACCCTGACTCTGGTGTCATCGGTGCACCTATCAGCTACGATAATAAGCTCAAAGTTCTGATAGGTCTGGTTAAGCACCGAAGGGATAGCCCTTGTGGTCAGCAATTCAGCGCGGTTATGGGTGGCTATTATTACGGAGACCAGCGGACTTCGCTCCATGGGTCAGCTCCTCCAGGATTCTGGTTATTGCTACTGAGGTCTGCAGGTTATGTGTTGAGTCAACTGTACCATCCAAGACACCGGCAAAGAAAAGGGCAGCATTCCGCAGATTGTTTTGCTCGTCATGGTGGAAATAGCTTACCTGTTCGAGCATCTCGTTTGCAAGCACCCCATACTTTTTCCTGTACGTGGCGAGCGATAGAGTCGGCTGGTTGATGCCGTCGTATACAATGGTGCCTTTGGAGCCGTACCAGACGATGCGCGTTTCCCTCTGCGGGTAGTTGAGGCTGACGCTTATGTAGCCAGGTACCCTGCCCTGGATATGGATGATGCCAGTCTCATTCGGCACTTGCTGGATGAGCCTGAACTCGTTCTCGGTGAGCGGCACAAACATATCGCGCACAGCCAGCATGTGCGAAGCGAGCAGCCAGTAGACATCGAACTTGAGGAATCTACCTAAGTACCTTAAGGACATTTCCATAGAAAGCAGGTCGCCGATGCTGCCTTGGGCAATAAGCTCCCTCACCTGCTGGATACCGCTGGAGAAGGTGTAGGTGAACTCGGTAACAAGGTGCAGACTGTTTTTCGAGGCAATTTCGGCTAGCTCCGCGACCTGAGCGGAGGACTGGGCGAGCGGTTTTTCACACAGGACGTGCTTGCCATGCCCCAGAGCGTTTCTGGCTATCTGATAGTGGGTGTCGATTGGTGTGGCAATGACCACCGCTTCGATATTGCTGTCCAGCACCTTTTCGATATTCGGGGTGAACTTGCCCGATTCGGCAACGCTCCGGCTGCAGATGTAGACGACCTCAAACTGCTCTTCTAAGTACCTGAGAAACCTCTTTCCCCAGTAACCATAGCCGATAAGCGCGATTTTATGCATTGCGGTCTGCCCACGCTAAGTTAATCTCCAGCGCCATGCGGTTGCATCTGGCGCCGTTTCTGAAGCATATATTGGGGTTGAATTTAGGGTTGTGGTTCTTTAGCACCATTCGGTCAAACTCTTCTAGGTCGTCTGTCTGCCTTCCCAGTCTGTTGAATTTGAAACTGGGGCTGGCGGTGCTGGAGCAGCGGTATACCCAACCGTCGGCGCCAAAGGTTATCTGGTAATAGCTGTACACGCATTGCCTGAAGACCATTTTGTCCACGTCTTGGGACGAGGGTGGGATATAGAAGACAAATGGTCTTGCGCCCGATGTGCTGAGCAGTCCATCGAGTCGCGTACGGACAACGGCGTCAAAAGGGACTTCAACTCGTCTCTTGTAGTCCCTCACCTGTTGGAATGGTTTTCCGTAGAGGTCGTAGGGGATGGAGAACCTGACCGAGTCTACACCGGTGTCGCGGGCGAGCCTGACGATGCTGGACAGCTCCTCATAAGATGCATTACTTTCGTTGATAATGTAGGAGAACCTAACCGCAGGGATGTTACTGCTCCCCCTTAACTTGCAAAGTAGCTCTACCCCCTTAATGATCTCATCGAACCAGTTCTTCTTCAGGTTCTTGGTGGCCATGTGGCTTTTGGGGCTGCCGGCGTCTATAGATATCGAGACATAGTCCTCTGGCGTGGTGGCGATGGCGCAGAGCTCGCTCAGGAAATTGCTCGATTTCTGTAATCGGAGCAGCAGGGAACCGTTGGTGTGGATACCGAACCGGGAGCCCTGCTTTTTGGTGGCTTTTAGAAAATCCAGTAGGTGCGGGTTCAACAGCGGTTCAGTGTAGGCGCCACCATAGATATGGAAGGGGATGCGTCCCTCTAGTCTCTCCACGAGTCTGTAGGCCACTTCCTCGTCCATGTCCAAGGATTGTTCAACAAGCCTCCCCTGGCAATAGTAGCAGGAGAACTTACACGGTACCCTGTGGTTCCCGGGGAGGTGTATCTCCAGTTGTCTGGGGTAGACGAGCTCGCCGTTGAAGACCTTGTCCCAGCTACCCAGATGCTCGAGCAGGACCTGCGTGTAGTTATAACCGGGCGGTCTCTGCTCTACCGCCATTTTGCTTCCATCGAACAGGGCTGTTTTATCTCGCAAAATCACACTCTCGCTTTGTCTGGGCGAGCAGATTTTTGTCGCCCTTTATAGTTGCAGTTGTGCGTTTTTAGTTACCCGGCATTATACCACAGTTTGTTGTGTGGTGCGGATGGCTGTGGATGTGAAGTAGGTGTGCCGGCCTGTAGAGCTTGTCGAGCGGGGACACTTTACATTGGGGTTGGTGGCGGTGCTGGGAAACGGTGGCTAAGAGGGGGGCCAAGCCGGTTGGCCTCGCTGGCGGGACGGGCTTTTTGGTTACTATAGATTGCATCTTCGTGGGGACGTTGGTCGGATACCGTAGAATACCTTGTGCCGGTGGGGAGAGCTAGCCGGCTGGCGCTTTTTCTGCGTTGCACAAGAGGAGTTCCCCTGACGCGTCATGTGCTATAATCAGTCGCAAATGGAGAAGATACTGGCAAAGGCAATGGAAGACCCCAAGGTGGTGGCTATTATCCTTTTCGGCAGTCGGGCAAGGGGAGATGCTACTACGAGTTCGGACTATGACCTATGTCTGGTGCTCCGCCCCGGGCAGTATAGCGGCGAATACCTGTTTCAGAAGAGGCTGGGTTATCTGGCACTGGGGGCTGGCGATATTCACATTTTTTCTCAATTGCCGCTGTATATCCGCCAGCGAGTACTAAAAGAGGGGCGAGTGCTTTTATGCAAGGATGAAGACCAACTATACGAGATTGCCTTCCGCACTGCCAGGGAATTTGAAGATTTCAGACACATGTACCGCGAGTATCTGGAGGCGCTACTCAGTGCTTGACCGGGAACGGATTTTGGCCAGACTTGACCAGCTTGATGGTTACCTTGGTGAATTGCGGCAGGTGTTACCCGAGGATTTTGCCGTGTACCAGAGGGTGGAAAGGAAGCGCGCCTGTGAGAGGTTGCTCTCAATCACTGCCTGTTCGGCGGCTGGCGTTCAGTTGTGCTGCAGTGTGTCTTCCTAGTTGACTGCGCTGTGTCCCATCAGTGACAGGTAATCAG